>ERZ1645192.10-NODE-10-length-116983-cov-22.940177_pt1 | contig 116983 bp, 95 predicted proteins | sample MGYA00575354_ERZ1645192 | MGnify/ENA primary metagenome ERZ1645192 (study PRJEB40844, sample SAMN11349763) | freshwater sediment metagenome | isolation source: river sediment | host: Sediment | place: India: Faizupur Khadar , New Delhi | collected 2017-02-21 ... | reverse complement strand
GGGTATTGAAGATATTTTCTGAGAGGATGGTTATGTCTGCTAAATACCCCTTCCTTATCATCCCCTTCCTGTCTTCCATGAACTGGGCATATGCTGCACCCAGGGTGTAATATTCGATGGCTTTCTCCATTGTTATCTTTTCCATCGGGAACCAGCCGTCACCCTCTTCTCCTTTACGGTCCTTGCGTGTCACTGATGCATAGAGACCCTCCATAGGGTTGAGGGGCTCAACGGAGTAATCGGTTCCGAAGGCGAGCCTCGCACCGCTGTCTGCCAGGCTCTTCCAGGCATATGCCCAGCGGCTTCTTTGCGTTCCAATCCTCTTCTCAGCAAACCGTTTGTCAGTGATGCAATGTGTGGGCTGCATAGACGCTATCACACCCAGGCCCGCAAACCTCGGTATATCTTCTTCTGTAAGTATCTGGGCATGCTCGGAACGGTGCCGGCTGTCACGCACGCCGTTGACCCCGCGGGCTTTTTCGTAAGCATTGAGTATCCAGTTGTTGGCCTTTGGCCCGATTGCATGGATCCCTATCTGGAATCCGCGGCTGTCGGCGGCGAGTACTCGTGCTTCAAGCTCCTCGTAGCTCATCTGGGGAAGGCCGCTCTTGTCTGGCTCATCGGCAAAAGGCTCAAACATCATTGCAGTGGCAGAACCCAGTGTGCCGTCCATGAAATCCTTCAGGTAACCAAACCTGATCCAGTCGCCAGATGCCGGATATTTCTGCCTGAGGGCTTCATACCTGTCAAGCCGTTCCGGGTCGGCGGTGAGCTCGCCTCCTATGTCAATTCGGCAGGTGAGTTTTCCTGCAGCCATGATTGAATCATACATGTCAAAATCAGCACTGCCTGGTATCTGGATGCTTGTTATGCCATATTCAGCTGCCTGTTGCAGCGCAAGGAGATAGCCCTGCCACTCCCGGTCACGCTCCTCTGAGGCTGTACGCTCTACCTTCACAGCACCGGTCTTTATCAGTGACATGGCACTTTCCTTTAGAATTCCGGTGGGCTCTCCCGTGACCGGGTCATGCATTATCTCGCCTCCGAATGGGTCAGGTGTGTAGCGGGTTATGCCCGACTGCTTCAGAACAAAACTGTTAACCAGTGCACTGTGGCCGTCAGTGCGCCTGAGCACAACCGGATTGTCAGGTGAAACGGCATCTATCAGCTCCTTCGCAGGCCATTCACGGGTGGTGAACATCTCATGCTCCCAGTGACCGCCATAGATCAGCTGACCCTTCTGTGAACGGGCCACCTGCTCACGTACCTTCTGAGTTATGACGGCCGGGTCACTGACATACCTCAGTTCAATGTAGTCAGGGTCCACCGGGCCGAAGTGAGCGTGGGCATCATTGAATCCAGGCATGACAGTCCGCCCGGCTGCATCGATCACCTTCGTTGATTGCGGGTCAACATACCGGCTGATTTCCCTGTCTGTACCCACTGCAACTATCCTGTTCCCCTTTATAGCAACAGCTTCAGCATGCGGATTGAGTGAATCAGCAGTAAAAACCACCCCTCCGGTAATTACTATATCAGCCTTCTCTGACTGTCTGCAACCGGTGAAAACAATGATTATAAACACCGCAACCATCAATATTCCCTGTTTCATAGCAACGATTTTAATAAAACCTGTGCAATATAAGAAAATAGGCACTATTTTAGTCGCTCATTAACCTGTGAACATTAACTCCAATTAGCAAACTCATGAAAAACAAGGTCATTCCGCCGGGTTACCTTTTCACCAGGCGCTATTCAAATTATGTTTTCATTCTCTTGTTTCTCCTCTACCTGTTCGATTACGCTGACCGAATGGTTGTCAGCTCAATGTTTTCATACATTCAGGCTGATTTGGGAATCAATGATTTCCAGTCGGGGTGGCTCGTTTCGATCATTTATCTTACGATCGGGCTTCTGACCTTCCCGGTTTCCCTTGTGATAGACAGGTGGAGCAGGACCAAAACTGTGGGTATTATGGCCATTGTATGGAGCCTTGCAACCCTGTTATGCGCCTTTACCGGCAATTATGTCCAGCTGTTCCTTGCGCGGGTGCTAATCGGCTTCGGCGAAGCCGGATATGCTCCGGGCGGAAGTGCGCTCATTTCCGGGATGTACCCTATTGAAAAACGTTCAAAGATGATGGGCCTGTGGAATGCGTCAATTCCTATTGGTTCCGCCATCGGGGTCACTGCAGGGGGAATAATCGCAAGCTCCTGGGGCTGGAAACATGCATTCGGCCTGGTTGCTATCCCTGGGCTGTTCATTGCCATCCTGTTCCTCTTTGTGAAGGATTACAAGACTGTGACGCTGTCAAAGGTGGATGAGTCCAACCAGAATGTTAAAATGGAGCGGAAGGATATAATAAAGGAGTTTCTTCGCAAACCGTCGGTCATTTTCACATATTTTGCAATGACAGCCATTGTCTTCGTGACGACGGCGCTGCTTGTATGGCTTCCGAAGTTCTTTCAGGTAACCAGCGGGATGGATCCGAAGAAGGCAGGCAGCCTTGCCGGAGCCGTGATGATGCTGGCACTCGTGGGAGCACCGCTCGGAGGATATATCATAGATGCATGGAGGAAGAAAATGCCGACAGCCAGGATGATCTATCCGGCAATTTCAACCATTTTCTCGGCGTTCCTTCTTTTTATGGCCCTTTATGTCTTCAGGGGTACAATGCAGATTATCACGCTGTTTATCTTCGGGATTTTCATCATGCAGTTTATAAGCGGTGCAGCTGCTGTAACCCAGGATGTTATCCACCCGGGATTGCGCGCAACCTCGTATGCGATTGCAGTGCTGGTACAGAACCTGCTCGGTTCATTCACGGCACCTATAGCCCTCGGGCGAATATCTGACCTGACAAACATTCAGACAGCAGTAAGCATCCTTCCTTTTTCACTATTACTGGGAGGATTGCTGTTCCTGATAGGGGCAAGATACTACCTCAAGGATATGAACAAGGTGGCACATGTGACACTGGAAGCTCAATAATCAGGAACTGTTCAATTTACCCCGGGCCAGGTGGTGTTCCGCACGGGCATTTGCATGATGGAAGCTGTTTTAAATTTATTATAGTAGATTTGCAGATCGAAAACCAAAGAAGATGAAAGAGCTTTTGCGGAACAAATTTTTCAAATTCGGTATAGCTGGTGTGATTTACCTGCTCTGGGTTATATGGGTTGGCAATTACTGGCTTCTGCTGGGGCTGCCTGTAGTTTTTGACATATATGTCAGCAAAAAGGTAAACTGGGCATTCTGGAAGAAGCGTCACGGTAAAAACCATGTCGTTATTGAATGGCTTGATGCACTGATATTTGCAGTGATAGCTGTAACACTTATAAATATTTTTCTCTTCCAGAATTATCGCATTCCGACTCCATCGATGGAGAAGACACTGCTGGTGGGTGATCACCTGGCAGTCAGCAAGGTGGCCTACGGTCCACGTATGCCCAACACTCCCATAGCATTCCCCTTTACACAGCACACAATGCCTTTCTCAGGCGGTAAGGGGAAATCATGGTCAGACCTGGTGCACTGGAAATACAAGAGACTCGGCGGATTCGGGCATGTCAAAAACAATGACATAGTAGTATTTAATTTCCCTGCAGGAGACACAGTATGTCTCGAGCAGCAGGCTGTAAGCTATTATGAGATTCTGCGGGAACGGATAGAGATGCTCACTGCCGAGGATATCAGGTCAGGCAAGCCAATGAAAAGCAAGGATGAGTACTATTCCCTGGCCCGGCAGATGATCTGGAATGAGTACACCGTGATTTACAGGCCTGTTGACCGGCGGGATAATTATGTTAAGAGATGCGTCGCGATACCCGGTGATACAGTTTTCATAAAAGGAGGGAAGCTGTTCATCAACAGTAAGGAGAATGAGGAATATGACACCCAGCAGACATCGTATTACGTACGCACCAATGGCACCCGGATCAATCCCAAGGCATTCGAGAGAATGGGTGTATCAAAGGCAGACCAGTCACTCATGCTTTCAGGAACCGTCTACAGGCTTCCGCTGACCAGGAAGAACGCTGAAACCATCTCAGGATTCGCCAATGTGACGGGCATCGAAGCAGACTACCACAGGCCCGGGGAGTATTCAGCTTCTGTCTTTCCGCATGATCCGCAATACCGCTGGAACGAGGATTACTTCGGACCACTGTGGATACCGAAAAAAGGAACTACTGTGAAGCTTGACATGACCAATATCAGCTTCTATACATCTATAATTGACATTTACGAGGAGAATGACCTGGAGATACGTGATAATGTGATATACATTAACGGTAAACCTGCTGAGAGCTATACCTTCAGGATGGATTACTACTGGATGATGGGTGATAACAGGCATGACTCTGCCGATTCCCGCTTCTGGGGCTTCGTTCCCGAGGATCATATCGTAGGTCGTCCTGTGCGCGTCTGGCTATCAATAGACAAGGAGGCACAGGGATTCAAGAAGATAAGATTCAACAGGTTCTTCAAGCAAGCCAGAAGATAATTGCGATTTGAGATTTGAGATTTCCGAATTGCTTCGGACATTGCAGATCGGGAATCGAAAATAAAAAAGCGGGCCGCGGCCCGCTTTATTTTTATTCCTTGACTTTGTCCACTATCGCCTTGAAGGCTTCGGGGTGGTTCATCGCCAGGTCAGCGAGGGTCTTGCGGTTGAGGGTGATACCCTTCTTCTCAAGCCCGCCGATGAACTGCGAGTAACTCATTCCGTGAAGGCGGACTCCGGCGTTGATCCTCTGAATCCAGAGTGCGCGGAACTGTCCCTTCTTGTCCTTGCGGTCACGGTACGAATAGGCAAGACCCTTCTCAAGCACGTTCTTGGCAACGGTGTAAACGTTCGCGTTGTTGCCGAAGTACCCTTTTGTCTGCTTGAAGATCTTCTTTCTTCTTGCCTTCGATGCTGGTGCGTTTGTTGCTCTTGGCATTTTGTTTTCTCTTTTTCGGATGTAAGCGCCCCTTAAGGTCTTTTCAGCTTCACATCCCGGTTAATAATTCTGTTGATTAACTCTCCTACAGGCGGTAAATACTACTTCAGTCCGAGCAGAAGCTTAACGTTCTTCTGATCTGCCTTGTCAACCAGTCCGTCATAGGTAAGATTCCTCTTACGCTTGGTCGACTTCTTGGTAAGGATGTGGCTCTTGAAAGCATGCTTACGCTTGATCTTACCTGTACCGGTCAAAGAAAATCTCTTCTTTGCACCCGGATTTGTTTTCACTTTTGGCATTTGTATATATATGTATAAAAAATTGCTATTTCTTCTTTTTGGGTGAAAGGATGATGATCATTCTCTTTCCCTCCAGTCTGGGAGTCTGATCCACCTTGCCGTATTCATCGAGGTCACTTACGAACCTGGCAAGTAGTTTTTCTCCCTGTTCCTTGAATAGGATGGACCTTCCCTTGAAAAAGACATACGCTCTTACCTTGGCACCTTCTTCCAGGAAATTGATCGCATGCTTCAGCTTGAAATTGTAATCATGATCATCGGTGTTGGGCCCGAAACGAATCTCTTTTACAACAATCTTGGCTGCATTGGCTTTGATCTCCTTCTGCTTCTTCTTCTGCTGGTAAAGAAACTTCTGGTAATCAACGATTTTGCAGACGGGTGGGTCAGCATTGGGAGATATCTCAACAAGATCAAGTTCCATTTCGTCTGCCAGCCTTAAAGCATCAGAAAGGTTCATGACTTTGGCTTCTATGTTCTCGCCGACGACTCTTACCGTCCTGGCGGTGATCCTGTTGTTAATCCGGTGTTCCGGTTCGGGTTTTCTTCCCGGCCTGGGCCTGGAAAAGATCGGTCCTGCTATTGTCTTGTCCTCCAGTTAAGTTAATAATATGTTTAAAATCTGTATTTTAAATACCAGTCTCTCTCTTTATCTCCTCTTTCACAAGGTTGATGAACTCCCCGGGTTTCATGACTCCCCTGTCACCTTCTCCCTGCTTCCTGACGGAGACTGTTCCCGCTAATTCCTCCTTTTCACCAATCACAAGAAGATAGGGAATTCTCTTTAACTCATTATCCCTTATCTTTTTACCTATCTTCTCGTTCCTCTCGTCAATCAGGGTGCGAATATCGTAATTATTAAGGAGATTTGAAACAGTTTTTGCATAATCATTGAATTTTTCGCTGATGGGCAGTATTACAGCCTGATCAGGTGTAAGCCAGACCGGGAAACGGCCTGCTGTATTTTCAATGAGCACTGCCACGAAACGTTCGAGTGAACCGAAAATTGCCCTGTGAATCATCACCGGCTGGTGCTTCTGGTTGTCACTGCCGGTGTATTCAAGCCCGAACCTCTCCGGCAGGTTGTAGTCAACCTGAATGGTCCCAAGCTGCCACTTGCGGCCAATGGCATCCCTCACCATGAAGTCGAGCTTGGGCCCGTAAAAGGCGGCCTCACCCACGACCATGGTGGTTACCAGGTTCTTTTCACCTGCAGCCTCAATTATGGCCTGCTCAGCCTTCTTCCAGTTCTCATCACTGCCGATGTACTTCTGGTGGTTTTCAGGATCCCTCAGTGATATCTGCGCGGTATACTCGCTGAATCCGGATACTTTGTAAATATATTTTATCAGGTCAATAATACTCTTGAACTCCTCCTTCAACTGGTCAGGACGGCAGAAGTGATGAGCGTCATCCTGGGTGAAGCAGCGCACACGAGTAAGCCCGTGAAGCTCACCGCTCTGCTCATAGCGGTATACAGTTCCGAACTCGGCCATCCTGACCGGAAACTCGCGGTAGGAGTGAGGCGTGGCATTGAATATCTCACAGTGATGCGGGCAATTCATTGGTTTAAGCATGAAGGCCTCACCCTCCTGCGGCGTGGTGATGGGTCTGAATGAGTCAGCCCCGTACTTCTCAAAGTGCCCGGATGTCTTGTACAGGTCAACGTTGCCGATATGCGGTGTTGATACCATTGAGTAGCCTCTTTCCCTCAGCACCCTGGTCATGAAGTCGATAAGCCTTTGCTTCATGTCAGCCCCTTTTGGCAGCCAGAGCGCAAGTCCCATGCCCACTTTGGGGGAGAATGCAAAAAGCTCCATCTCCTTGCCTATGCGGCGGTGATCACGCTTGCGAGCCTCCTCTATCATCGTCATGTATTCATCCAGCATCTTCTGCTTCGGGAAGGTGATGCCGTAAATGCGGGTCATCATCTTCCTCTTTTCGTCACCACGCCAGTATGCCCCGGCCAGGCTCAGAACCTTTATCGCCTTTATTGATGAGGTGTCCGGAAGGTGCGGACCACGGCAAAGATCCGTAAAGTTACCCTGCCGGTAAAGGGTTATTGTTCCGTCCTCAAGCTCCGAGATGAGTTCGGTCTTATATTCATCCCCCTTCGCAGTGAAAAGCTCCATCGCATCCTTCTTGCTGACCTCAGTGCGCACAATCGGGCTCTTCCTTGCTGCAAGTTCCTTCATCTTTTCCTCTATAAGAGGCAGGTCAGCATCAGTAATCACCCTTCCTTCACCGGGATCTACATCATAATAAAAACCGTTCTCTATGGCCGGGCCGATACCAAATTTAATTCCCGGATAAAGAGCCTCGAGGGCTTCCGCCATCAGGTGGGCCGACGAATGCCAGAAGGCATGCTTTGCCTCGGCATCATCCCACTTGTGAAACCTTATTGTGGCATTGCCTTCAACAGGCCGCGACAAATCACGTACCTCCCCGTTGACCGTTGCTGCATAGACATCAGCAGCCAGACCGGGACTTATAGACATTGCAATTTCTTGACTGGAGATACCCTGGCTGTACTCCCTCACAGAGCCGTCAGGAAAGGTTATGCTGATCATAGATTTCATACTTTTAAATAGTTCGCAAAGATAATATTTTTTACTGTATGATGTTCGCTTCTCTTTTCGCTGCCAGACTGCGCTCTTTTTTGAAATTATCAATTGGCACAGATTTTGGATTTAACAAAACAGCACCAAAAACGGAAGTCATGAAAAGAATTTTAATCTCAACGGCAGCAGCAGCAATAATAATGCTGAGCTCATGTGACACCCAGCCCGAAGCTTACTTCTTCGCAGACAAGGTAAAGGCTGAAATAGGAGAGGATGTACTCTTCTTCAACGGGTCATACAACGCGACCGATTACGAATGGGACTTTGGCGACGGCACTTATTCAAATGCCTATGAACCTGCCCACGCCTACAACGCATCCGGGATCTTCACAGTGGTTCTTACCGCATATACAGGTTCCGGCAATATCGACAGGTCTTACCTTGACATAGAGGTGCTCTCGCCAACAATGCTTGAGATTGAAGTACTTGAATACTATGACCAGTACCCCGTGGGAGGGGCAAGCGTGATACTCTACCCCACTGAGAGAGACTGGGACAATGAGACCAATGCAATTGTTGAGGGGTTCACCAACGCCTCGGGCAAGGTTGTATTCACCAACCTGCAGTCCAGGGTCTATTTTGTCGATGTCTGGCATTCAACACATAACAACTATACGCTCAGAGATGAGGATGTTGGTTTCATAAGGACAGACCAGCTTGAAAAGAACCAGCTGAACCAGTTCACCGCATGGGTTGATTACACAGGCACCAAAGGAACCGCTATCCGCGACAGGAAACAGCTTGTCCCGCTCAAGAGCAGGACGGTTTCAGCAACCGTAAAAAAGTAACTTACAGGCGGGAACAAAATAGTCCGGCGCACGATTCCGTTTGATAAAATTCCTTAAGTTTGTGAGTTCACAAACCTAATCGGAAAAAATCTCATGGATACAAGATTTGCGCTACATGGAATAGACTACCTGATAATGGCAGTCTATTTCGTTTTTGTGCTGGGTATAGGATGGGCCCTCAGGAAGTACATGAAGAATGCTTCGGCATTTCTTGAAGCCGGACGTTCAATCCCGGCCTGGGTTGCCGGCCTGGCATTCATCTCGACAAACCTCGGAGCCCTGGAGGTGATGGGTATGACCGGTTCCGGACTGAAGTACGGGATGCTCACTACCCATTTCTACTGGATAGGTGCAATCCCCGCAATGGTATTCCTGGCTCTGTTTATGATGCGGTTCTATTATGGATCCAAGGCCAGATCAGTGCCTGAATATCTCAAGCTCCGCTTCAATGAGAAAACCCGGGCCCTGAACGCATTCCTCTTCGCACTTATGACGGTGCTAGCATCAGGTATCTCAATGTATGCGCTCGCTATACTGCTTGAGAATGTGCTTGGCTGGAACTTCAACGTATCACTTCTTGCTTCTGCAGCCATAGTGCTGGCATACACCTACCTGGGCGGGCTCTCGTCTGCCATATACAATGAGGTACTGCAGTTCTTCATCATAATTATCGGCCTTCTTCCGATGGCTATCCTGGTTATGGCTGATGTCGGCGGCTATGACGGGATGCAGGCCAGCCTCGCCCCGATAGTTGAGGGGAAGGGATTTGCCGCTGACACATGGACCACTACCTGGAAGTACACAGCCACCGCCGGAGCCAATCCGATGGGAGTAGAGTGGTACGGAATCCTGGCCGGCCTGGGATTTGTCCTTTCATTCGGCTACTGGTGCACCAATTTCCTTATCGTCCAGAGAGCGATGGCCGCCGAATCAATGACGGCAGCACGCAAAGTGCCACTCATCGGTGCAATTCCGAAGATGTTCATCCCCTTCCTTATAATTATCCCCGGTATTGCCGCACTGGTTTTGCTCAATGATCCGGGCAAAGGTTTCACCCTGCCGCTTAATGATGCGGGACAGCCAATCTATGACTACACAATCATAATGCTGCTCAAACAGTATCTTCCTGCAGGTGTGCTGGGACTTGGCATTACCGCCCTCCTCGCCTCATTCATGTCAGGGATGGCAGGCAATGTCTCGGCTTTCAATACGGTATGGACATATGATATCTACCAGAGCTATATAAGACCTGCTACAGGAAACAAGGAATCCGATGACCGCCATTACCTTAAGGTTGGGAGAATGGCAACCATCGTAGGCGTTCTGGTGAGTATCGCTGCCGCATACATTGCTAGCAAGTTCGGAAATATTATGGACTTCCTGCAGACAGTATTCTCAATGATCAACGCCCCGCTGTTTGCAGTCATTTTCCTGGGGATGTTCTGGAAACGCTCCACTGGCAATGCAGCTTTCATCGGCCTGCTGATGGGATTCCTTATAGCCCTGCTCCACCACGGCCTTACGATGCCTGCAGGTGCAACAACGCTCGTTAAGGGCGGATGGCTCGGGGTAGTACATACATACCCTGTTGAAATGGCACAGAACTTCTGGACAGCCATCTTCGCATTTACAACAGCTGCCCTGCTGACAGTTATCATTTCACTGGTCTCGAAACGCGAAAAGAGTGACGAAGAGCTGAACGGACTCGTCTACTCCATGACCCCGAAACTCGATGACAGCGGAGTGGTATGGTATCAGAGACCCTGGTTCCTCGCACTCATCGTGGGCATCATAATGATAGTGCTGTCAATATTGTTCTGGTAACCTTTAAAAACATAAATCATGCTCGACATAAGATTTCCAATTGGCCTGATGTTCTCGATAGTAGGACTCATTATCACAATCTACGGGCTGGCCACGATGGGGCAGGATGCAATGTATGTCAAATCACTCAATGTGAATGTCAACCTGCTTTCCGGTATAGGCACTCTTGCCTTCGGCCTGCTTATGCTGCTTTTTTCCGATCCGGTACGGAAACGGAAGAAGAAGTAACCGAAGAAAAAGAAGCTGCAGGGATGCAGCTTTTTTTGTCTGAAGGTCTGAAGGTCTGAAGGTCTGAGAGTCTGAGGGTCTGAGGGTCTGACACTATTGCCTACTGCCACTTGCCTGATTATAAATCATCAGAAAACACTGCCTTCGGCAATGAACGCATATTGTACCGTGAGGCCATCACCTCTCCGTATGCTCCTGCAGAGCGGATGGCAACCAGGTCACCACGCCGCGTTTCCGCAAGCGGTATGTTCCTGCCGAAAGTGTCAGTTGTCTCACAGATCGGCCCCACAACGGTGTATTTTTTTTCTGTGCCGCCCGATGACAGGTTTTCAATCCGGTGATAGGCGTGATAGAGCGCTGGCCTCATCAACTCGGTCATGCCGGCATCAAGTATAACAAAGGTTTCAGCAGCCCCCGGCTTTACAAACAGCACCCTGCTGATCAGCGAACCGCAGTTTGCAGTCAGCGACCGCCCCAGTTCAAATGAGATCGTGCTGTGGATCCCGCTGTCAAGATGGTTCCTGAAAACGTCAAAATACTCCGCGAATGGCGGGAAACGATCAGGATCATCATAGCATACACCAAGTCCTCCGCCCACATTAATGTCTTCAGGCTCGAGGCCCCTGTCAGTCAGCCACTGCCACAGCTCGTTTATCCTGACGCAGAGATTACGGTAGACATTGAGGTCAGTGATCTGTGATCCGATATGAAAGTGAATTCCCCTGTAAAGGATGTTTTGAAGATTCTCCATCCCGTCCAGCACACTTTCAAGCTCCGCGATCCTGATCCCGAATTTGTTTTCGTCCGTGCCGGTTGTGATGTGTTTAAGGGTGTGTGCCTCAACGTTAGGATTTATCCGGAGTGCAACAGAAGCTTTCTTTCCCAGTCTTCCTGCTATTGCATCAATTACATCCAGTTCGGCCGCTGATTCTGCGTTGAAGCACTTAATGCCCAGCATGAGTGCCTTTTCAATCTCGTTGTCACTCTTGCCTACACCTGCAAAAACCGTCCTGGCAGCCGGAAAACCGCATTCAATGGCATGCTCAATCTCGTTGCCGCTAACACAATCGGCTCCGAATCCAAACCCTGCGATGATCTTCATTATCACAGGATTGAAGTTGGCCTTTACGGCATAGTGAACATGAAAACCCCTGTTTGCGGCTTCACCTGATGCCACGGAGAGTGTCTCACGAAGCATCTCAAGGTCATAATAATAAAAAGGGGTTTCAGTTTTCCCCAGCTCTTCCGTAATCTCCTTAATAATCATGCTTTCTGTGCAAATAACTTTTCATTCAGCGCCCTGAGGGCAGTAATCTTGTCGGTTGTGTTGATAAGTATTGAAACGCTGTGGTCACTGCCTCCGTATGAGATCATCTTGACAGGTATCTCGTTCAGTGCTTCAAATATTTCCGGGGCTGATCCGACGCGATCAGGACGAAAGTCTCCCACCACGCATATTATCGTCTGGTCGCGTTCTGCCTCAACTTGCCCGATTGAGCTCAGTGATTTTATAATCTCTTCAAGATATGTCGGATCCTCTATTGTGAGTGATACAGATACCTCAGAGGTGGTTATCATGTCAATGGGTGTTCTGAAGGCTTCGAATGCCTCGAAAATCTTCCTCATGAAACCATAGGCCATCAGCATCCTGTCAGAGCGGATGCGAATGGCCGTGATGCCGTCCTTTGCAGCCACTGCTGTATAGTCTGCCAGGGTTGTTTCGGATGTGATGAGGGTCCCCTCATCAGACGGTTCCATGGTGTTTTTCAGCCGGACCGGGATGTTTTTCATCCTGGCAGGATTGATGCTTGAAGGGTGAAGGATCTTAGCACCGAAGAAGGCAAGCTCGGCGGCTTCACTGAAGGAAAGACTCCTGATAACCCTGGTGTTCTCAACATACCTCGGATCATTGTTGTGCATTCCGCTGATGTCAGTCCATATCTGTACCTCTTCGGCACCGATGGCTGCCCCGATGATAGTGGCGCTGTAGTCGCTGCCCCCGCGGCGAAGATTGTCGGTCTCGCCGGAAACGTTCCGGCAGATGAACCCCTGGGTTATAATGATTTTTTCGTCCCTGACGGCAGCAAGTTCCCGCTTAAGGTTCTCCCTGATGTAAAAATAGTCCGGCTCACCGTCCTTGTCAATCCTCATGAAATTCAGCGCCGGAATCAGGCAGGCGGAAATACCGGCTTGTGAGAGAAGCAGATGAAGAATTCCTGTCGAAAGCAACTCGCCACGGGCAAGGATCCGTTTTTCATTGTGTCTGCTGAACTGCCGGGAGAAGAGACCGGAAATATAACTGAAATGCTCCTCAATCAGATCAGAAGCTTTATTTGCCCAGGTGGAGGAGAAAAGCTCCCGGGCAACGGCATCATATTTTTCGCGCAGCTGCCGGGTCATATCTTCGGCCCCTGGCCTGTCGCCTGAAGAAAAGCGGCCGGATATCTCCACAAGGGCGTTGGTTGTGCCTGCCATGGCAGACAGTACCACAATCTTCGTCTCTCCGTCGCTGATAAGCGGAATCAGTGCCCTGAAGCGTTCAGGACTGCCTACCGAGGTACCTCCGAATTTATAGACCTTCATCTCCCTGGAACAATTTATTGGCAGACTATTTGCTGAATTTAAGTTGTCAAAGATAGATACAAAGTACAAACGGATATTCCTGGCACTCTAATTTTTTCGCCCGGATGAGCAATATAAAAATAGGAGGTTATTATGAAAAAGATTAAGTATTTCGCCTTTCTCCTGATCTTCCTTCCTGCCTGTGCGCTGTTTTCGCCCCGTACCGGTCAGGATCAGGCTGATTTACAAATACGACCAGAATCTGACAGCACTGAATATGAACTTATTGTAATGGACCCGGGGTTCGAAACCTGGGTTCTGATGCAGCCGAAGCATGAGCATTCACTTGAATATTACAGGATCAGAAACCGGATATTTGTAACTGAATGGAACTCACGCTTTATGAACGCCAGACGCTACAGAGGCCTGTACGAGAGCTATATTGATTATGATCCTTCGATAGATTACGGTCTGGAGTTTGAACGGCGTCTATATTACTTTTTCAGGTATTTCGAGGAAAGCAATGGTGTCCGGCTTGAACCGGGATTCTGATAATACAAATAATTTTTGCCAATTTCATCCAATGAGTATTTGATAAGAAAAAAATCTTTATTTTTGCAGCCGCATTGAAGGATCAAGGAAGACCGGCGTCACTTTTTCAGACAGTCTCCATGATCCGGCAAGAAGCCCAGATGGCGAAATTGGTAGACGCGCTAGTTTCAGGGACTAGTGTCAGCAATGATGTGCAGGTTCGAGTCCTGTTCTGGGCACCACAAACCACGCCCAGGTGGTGAAATTGGTAGACACGCCAGCTTGAGGGGCTGGTGCCGGTTACGGTGTGCAAGTTCGAGTCTTGTCCTGGGCACACAAAAAAAAGCTGCGGAGAGCAGCTTTTTTTTTGCGATTTCCGATGTTCGAATTATGACTCGCAATTCGCATTCGCAACTCGCAAATCCCAAATTAATCTTGCCTGGAATCATAAACAGCCTGCAAAATTTTTCCCCTGATTGAGAGGTCAGAGAGCAGGCTGTTGTTCCGTGTGGGGTAGACCCTGTTGCTGAGGAACACATATGAAATCTCCTCGTCAGGGTCACACCAGATGAAGGTACCGGTGAACCCCGAGTGCCCGAAGCTGCCAGGCGATGCTGACGGACATGGATAGGCCTCCTCAGCAGGTAACGTGTCATTGCGGAGCATCGGTTTGTCAAAGCCAAGCGCCCTCCGGTTGTCATTCTCCGGGAACTGAACCGCAGTGAACTTCTTCAGCACTTCACTGCTGAGAATTCTTACCCCGCCGTACTCGCCTCCCCGCCTGTACATCTCTACCAGTTTCAGAAGGTCATTGCCCGTTGCAAATAATCCTGCATGACCTGATACGCCCCCAAGCATTGCCGTCCCCTCATCATGCACTGTGCCCCTGAGTAACTGCTTTCTGAAAAGGGAGTCATACTCCGTCGGGACGATTCTCTCTTTTGAATACTTCTCAAGCGGCTTGTATGTTATGTTGAAGGCCCCGATGGGGCGATAGATATTAGCCGGGGCAAACTTGTCTATTGTGCTGTCGGTGAGACTCTCGATGATCTCTGCGGCAAGGATGAATGTAAGGTCAGAATAGACATATTTCTTTTCACCCACAGGACTGTCTCGTATCTCCCTGAACATATCCTTCAGGTAATGCCGGTTCATGTACATCGAGTCAGTAACCGGAAGGGCATATTTCCTGTTGGCATAATCGCTGAAGATGCCTTTCCTGAAAGTACTGTCATTTTCAAGGGTGCTCTTCCAGAAGGGTATCCATGCTTTTAGTCCGGCCTGGTGAGCCAGCATCTCGCGCAGCACCATATCACCCTTGTCGGAAAAACGGAACCAGGGAAGGTAGTCACCAAGGGTTTTGTCAATGTCAAACAATCCCCGGTCATCAAGCAACATCAGGGAGGGTGTGGCTGCTGATACCTTTGTCACCGATGCAAGGTCCCACAGGTCATTTTCCGTAACCGCCTCGGTGCTGTCATAAAGATGGAATCCGTAGCATTTGTCAAGTACCACAATGCCACGGCGCGCAATGAGCACCTGGCAACCGGGAAAAGCCAGTGTGTCAAGGCCTGCATTGACTATTGAGTCGACTTTGCTTATCAGTCTGACTGAAGATAGCCCTGCATTTTCAGGGAACCCGAATTGCAGTCTTATGTTACCTGGAGTTTTGATACCGGTCCCGACAGGGTAATTGCTATTAACTGTAACCGGCAGTTTTCCCGATGCGCCGATGGCGCCGAACAACACCTGAACGGCAACCTGTTGAGTGTAATTGTTATCCTGGTACGCCACAAGCAAAGCCGTGGGTTTCTTCGTCATGTCAAGCCTCGCAACGCCATATGGATTTCCGAACCAGATAACTGCTGATCTGTCAAGGGCTGCTATCTGGCTGAATACGCTGTTCAGGGCAGGGGTGACGCCGTAGAGCCCCGCCGGTTTCTGCTCAAGGGCGCAGAAGCCGGCAATGACCACATCATAGTCCTTCAGCTTTGACATTACAAACCTGGCACCCTGCTCATTTGCGGGATCAATGAAGTAGTGGTCAGCATTTGTATACCTGTCTGTCATCCGTTGGAATTCAGTCATAGCCAGGCGATTGACCGAGACGGTAGCGACTCTCATCCGGTCAGGGCGACCCAGCGGAACAAGATTGTCATTGTTCTCGATCAGTGTCATGGCTCCTGCGTAAAGATCACGTATCAGGGCCGGGTGAGCCGAGGCGGGGATGCCGCTTACAGTCTTCCGGCTCTCAAGCCAGAGCTTGGCTTCCAGGAGCTTACGGCATCTGTCAGTGATCTCACTGACTGCAATCTCGCCTTTCTCAACCCTTCGGGCAATCTCCTCGATGGCACGGATAGGGTCAGTGGAGTATTCTATTATGTCATTTCCTGCCAGCAAAGCCTCTGCATCAGCTATTCCGGAGGGGAAGGTCATTGTGGCTCCTGCCATGTTCATGGCATCGGTGAGGATTAGCCCCCTGAACCTTGACTCCTGTCTTAGCAGACCGGTCACAACCTTCTTTGAGAATGTCGCCGGAAGACCGCGGGTATCGAGTCCCGGTACGCTTATATGCGCTGTCATTACGGCACCGATTCCTTCATCCGCAAGCCTTCTGAAGGGGACAAGCTCAACCCTGTCGAAGCGGCTGCGGTCACCCCTTATTACAGGAAGTCCTGTATGTGAGTCAGTGTCAGTGTCACCGTGCCCCGGAAAGTGTTTTGCACATGCCATTATACCATTATCCTGGAGCCCTTTCATATACATCGCAGCCTTTTCTGCAACCCTCTCAGGTTCCTCCCCGAAGGAACGGTAGTTTATAACCGGGTTCATAGGATTGTTGTTGACATCGGCAACGGGGGCAAGGTTCAGGTTAACACCAATGTCATGGCACTGCCATGCCACGGCAGCACCCATCATGTATATAAGGGAGTCATTCTGCAGCGCCCCCATGGTCATCTGGTAAGGGAAGTCTTCCACCTCCCGGAGCCGCATCCCTGTACCCCATTCAGCATCCTGTGCAATTATCAGCGGTATCCGTGAAACACTGCTTATACGCTTAGTGTAATCCACCTGCAGGTCACGTGATCCCTCGAAGAAAATAACACCGCCAATGCCGTACTTTTCCACAAGCTGCTCCACCTGCCTGTAGTTTCCGCCCTTCTCATCAGCCCAGGCCGGTACCCAGATCAGCTGCGCAATCATCTCCCTGACGGTCATGGTTTTAAGCAGGCTGTCAACCCTTGGGTCACCGGTGAACTTATTCCACGGAACATTATTTTCGGCTCCGCTTGCCGGCGAGGCAGACATGATAAGAACACAAACTGCAAGAACAAGTGTTAAGCTTGATTTTTTCATCGGATGAAAGAATTATGTGTTGAACCAAAATTAGCATTTTTCTTTATGATTCTTTTCCCGGTTGATTAGCTCCAAATTGTTATTTTTACCCAACCAACAGAACGCATATGTCAGCAACAAAAAGTTCCGCAAAGAGCACGGGCAAATCAGCACGGCTTTTGTCACTTGACGTTTTCAGGGGAATGACAGTGGCTTTCATGATCATTGTAAACACCCCTGGCACATGGAGTCACGTATATGCACCTCTCAGGCATGCATCATGGCATGGATGCACTCCCACAGACCTGGTATTTCCATCATTTCTGTTCATCTCGGGGGTGGCTATGTTCTATTCACTGCGCAAGTACAACTTTGAGTTCTCCGGGCCTTCACTGTTCCGCATACTTCGAAGGGTGTTGCTTATCTTCGCCGCAGGCCTGTTCCTCAATATTTTTCCCCATTTCGTTCGTGACTACAGCACGCTCAGGATAATGGGAGTACTGCAGAGAATTGCGCTGGCATGGGGTCTCGGCGCGATACTGGTACTGCTTATCCGGAAAAACTATATCTGGCTTGCAACTGCGGTGATACTGTTCGGCTACTGGGCCCTGATGCATTTCATGGGGGGTGCCGACCCCTATTCACTGGAGGGTAACTACGCCAGGACGGTCGATATCGCCGTTCTCGGCGAAAAACACCTTTACAAGGGCTTCGGGATGCCGTTTGATCCGGAAGGATTGCTAAGCACACTGCCTGCAACCGCAACCGTATTGCTCGGATTCATGGCCGGTGGTTTGATAAGCGCAAACGGGACTTCATGGAAGACTCCCGGATGGCTTACCCTCACCGGCGCACTGCTCATCGGGGCGGGAATGCTCTGGGGACAATACTTCCCGATCAATAAACCCATCTGGACAAGTTCATATGTTATCTATGCAGGCGGTATCGGCATGGTGATCCTCGCCCTGCTTTTCATATTAATAGACATATGGAACCTGAAAGGATGGACAGGATTCTTTAATACATTCGGCACGAATCCCCTCTTCACCTACCTTCTGGCAGGAATATGGACAAAGACAATGCTTGCAGTAAAGATTGGGGAGTCGACCCTGTATAAATGGATATTCGATCATTTATGCAGTCCGCTGTTCGAGGAACAGAAGCTTGCCAGCCTGCTCTTCGCGTTAATGCAGGTTCTGATCATATGGGCATTCGGTTACATACTTTACCGGAGAAAGGTAATTATCAGGTTCTGAAATGGATATAAGGACAACAGTAGAAAAGGCATTCGAGCGCTGGAAAGGCTCCTCTCCCGAGGTCATCACCCGCCTGCCCCAATCGGGCTCTGACAGGGTTTATTTCCGGCTGATCTGCCGGGAAGATCAGGTCATAGGTGCATATAACCCCAGCCGGGAAGAGAATGAAGCCTTCGTGGGATTCTCAAACCATTTCAGGTCAAAGGGACTGCCTGTGCCGGAGATATATGTATATTATCCTGATGAGAAGGTCTACTTCCTTGAGGACCTGGGAGATATTAACCTCTTTACCTGGCTTGCCCGCCGCTCCGTCGAGGAGCGCTTCAATGAAGAGACCGGGAATCTGTTTCTCACAATTGCAGGTGACCTTGTCCGCATACAGAATGAAGGGATACGGGGACTGGACCTTTCCCTGTGCTATCCACACCGCAGCTTCGACCGGCAGAGCATCGTATGGGACATGAACTATTACAAGTACATGTTTCTCAAACTTATAGGTGCGCCTTTCAACGAGACCAGGCTTGAACGCGATTTTGAAATTCTGACACGTTACCTGCTTGATGCAGGACAGGAATATTTTCTCTTCCGTGACTTTCAGACGGCAAATATCATGATCAGGGATGGCAAACCCTGGTACATAGATTACCAGGGCGGAAGGCTCGGTGCGCCGCAATATGACATTGCCTCGCTGGTTTATGACGCCAAGGCATATATTCCCGATAAGATCAGGAAAATGACAATTGATCGCCATCTCGATCTATTTGCTGCAGCCACCGGCAAAACCAGGGAGTCTCTTGAAATGTACCAGGGCGCCTTCACCCTGATAAGGCTGATGCAGGCACTTGGCGCTTTCGGATTCAGGGGATTGCATGAGAACAAACCCACTTTCAACGAGAGCATCGTTCCGGCCGTGGAGCTGATGAATCAGCTGCTTGAGAGTGGTGACATCAGGATTGATCTTCCCGAACTGAAGAAAGCCTCCCTTGCAGTACCGCTTCAACGGAAATACCGCATCCTGGAACACTACCAGGATATGGTTACAATACATCTCGAGAGCTTTGCATATGTAAAGGGGAAGAGCATTAATTATGATAACGGCAGCGGTTTTGTCTTTGATTGCCGCGGCCTGCGCAACCCGGTTACAGTTGCTGAACTGAGCGAGCTCACCGGTCTTGATCCCGAGGTGATCGAGTTTTTCAACAATGATGATGAGGCAGTAGCATTCGCAGGCGACTGCACGAACATCATCCGCAACTCCCTGCCAATGATGAGGCGGAAGGGGATAGTCGACATCCATGCCGCATTCGGCTGTGTGGGTGGCCATCATCGCTCTGTGTGGAGTGCGGAACGGGTGGCGCTGATGCTCTCGGCAATGCCGGGTGTAGAGGTGAAAGTGAAACATACGGCTCTGGGGCAATGAAAGCGATGATCTTTGCTGCAGGCCTCGGAACCAGGCTCGGAGAGATGACCCGTACCAGGCCAAAGGCACTGGCTGACATAAACGGCAAAACAATGCTTGAACTCACTGCCGGAAAGATTGTCAATGCCGGATTTGATGACCTGATCGTCAATATCCACCACCACCCTGATCAAATGCTCGACGAGATCGGAAAACTCCGGGAAATGGGTTACCGGATAACCGTCAGCGACGAACGTGATGAGCTCCTGGATACAGCAGGTGGTCTCTGCAGGGCAAGGAACTTCTTTGGCTCCGAACCTTTCCTTGCTCACAACGTGGATGAATTCACTGACCTGGACCTTACAGGAATGTACAGGCAGCATGTGGAATCGGGTGCCCTGGCCACCCTCGCCGTCAGACACCGGCCAGGAAACCGGCAGCTCCTTGTTGATTCCTCAGGGCGCCTTCGCGGCTGGCGTAACAACGCCACCAAAGAAGAGATCATTACGGTTGAAAGCAACAAAAAGCTTGAAGAGGTGGGCTTCTCCGGCATTCAGGTTCTCTCACCGGCCATATTTGACCTGATGCAGGAGGGAATCTATTCCCTGACATCGCTCTACCTCATGCTGGCAGGCAAGCATGTAATCATGACCTGCCTGCATGACTACGGTTACTGGTTCGACTGCGGCACACCGCAGAACCTCGACAAGATCAGGGCACACCTTTTAAAGTAGGCAATAGGCAATAGGCAGTAGGCAGTAGTGATAAGTGGCTTATAATCATGATTCTGTATGTATGACTAGATGGCCGCCGGATTGCACGACTGCGAGACTGCACGACTGCGAGACTGCACCACTGCGAGACTGCAAGACCGCAAGACCGCAAGACTGCAAGACCGCAAGACCGCAAGACAAATCCGGGAGACTTTCAGACTTTCAATTCTTCCAGAATGACCTCGTGAAAAGCGCCAGAATTGTAAATATCTCCAGGCGCCCGATCAGCATCAGTGCAGTCATTATGATCTTTGCGCTCGCAGTGAAACCGTTGTAGTGACCGAAGTTACCGGAGGCTCCAAGGCCTGGTCCCACGTTGCTTATTGCACTGGTGCTTGCCCCGACAGCCTCGATCAGTGGCACCCCCGTGAAATGAATGGCTATCATCCCCCCAAGTGTCAGGGCAATGTACAGAAGGATGAACGAAAGGATTGTAATATTCAGGTTATCAGGAATTATCCTGTCATTGATCTTGATTGGAATCACTGCATGGTGATGCTGGAACCGCTGAAAGACAACCTTCAGGTTGCGCAGGGTGATAAGATGCCTCGCCATCTTGACTCCCCCAGTTGTTGAACCCGTACAGCCCCCTGCTGGCATCAGGAGAATCATTATGAACCATCCCCCGTGAGGCCAGAGCATGTAATCCGTTGTGGCAAATCCCGTCCCTGTCATCTGTGAGATGACCTGGAAAAAGCCGTGCCTCACCGAGAGGGCAAGATTGCGGTCGGTACCCGTATAAAGAATCAGTGTCACAAGAATGGTGGCTCCGGTGACAAAGAAGACATAAAACCAGAGTTCCTCAAATGCTGCAATCTTCCTGAACTCACCGCGCACAAGGAAATAATAGACGATATAGCTGACCCCGCCCAGGAACATAAAGACTCCGATCACATTCTGAACATATGGTGAGTATTCCGAGATACTCGTGTTCCTCGTGGAGAAGCCTGCAGTTGACACGGTGGCAAAGGAGTGACATATGCTGTCAAAAAGGTTCATGTCTCCGAGGCTGAGAAGCGCAACCTCCAGTACAGTCATAGCCAGGTAAATGGAGAGTATTATGTACGCTATGGACCTTGTCTTCGGAAGTATCTTCTGCTTCATCGACGACTCGAGGGTGAATAAATGGTACCCTCCGGACTGCATGTTGGGAAGTATCACAATCACGAGCAGTATCACTCCAACGCCGCCGATCCAGTGAGTCAGGCTCCTCCAGAAAAGGATCGATTTCGGCAGTATCTCCACATTGCCAATCACTGTGGCTCCGGTTGTTGTGAAGCCTGACATGGTTTCAAAAAGTGCGTTTGTGAATCCTGAGACTGACCTGCTGAAGAGATAGGGCATGGTGCCAAGAAGTGCCAGCAGCATCCATGCGAGTGTCACGTTCAGATACCCGTCCCTGATGCTGACCTTGTCTCTCTGGGTGTGAGGCATGGTCAGGTAGAGCGCGAGCCCCGGCAAAAATGATATCACTGCAGGCCATAGAAAGGGGGCAGGGCTTTCGGAATAGATCAGGGCAACCGGAACGCATGCAATGAAGGCTCCTCCGGTGATAATCATTATCAGGCCGGTAATCTTCAGAAGTGATCTGATGTTGAAGTTTGTCATAACAGGGCAGCGGAACCGTACTCTGTTACATCCATTTTTTTCTTCTCAGCAGGAGCACACCGGCGGTGGCAAGCACTGCTGATCCGCCCAGAATGAACCAGAATGCATTCATGTTGTTCTCCAGTCTGTTAGGTACGTTCATGCCGTAAAAACTGGCAATGAGTGTCGGAATCATTAAAATAATTGTCACTATTGTAAGAGACTTCATCACAATGTTCAGGTTGTTCGAAATGACAGATGCAAAGGCATCCATCATCCCGCTCTGAATATCGCTGTATATCTTCGCCATCTCAATTGCCTGCCGGTTCTCAATTGTGGCTTCTTCAAGCAGGTCTGACGAAAATTCGTAGTCACGTATCCATTTTGAATTCTTCAGCTTGAGCATCATCATCTCATTTGAGCGCAGCGAAGTTGTGAAATACACAAGACATTTCTCCATCTTCAGCAGGCGGTGAAGCTCCTGGTTGCGGGTTGACTTCTCAAGATCCTGCTCGATCATCGCCGTCTGGTTGTTGATCTGCTTCAGGTACCGGTGGTAAAACATCGTGGTTCTGAGGAAGAGATGCAGTATAAGATCGATTTTTGTCTCTATTGTAATGCCTTTGCCGCTGCGGCTGAAGAAATCATCGAGAACCTCGTTGTTCCGGTGACATATGATAACAAGACTGTTTTTGTCAAGGACAAGTCCAAGGGGTATGGTTGTAAACGGGAATCCGTTAGACTGGTTCTGGTAGGGGATACGGTAGATCATCAGAAGCATGTCTTCTTCCACCTCCATGCGAGATCGCTCGTCAACGTCAAGTATATCAGCAAGAAAATCCTCCGGGACCTTCAGGGTGGACTTCAATATGCCAATCTCTGAAGGGGTGGGATCAGTGACGTTTACAATGCAACCTTTTTCAAATGAGTTCAACGGAAGGAGACCGTTCGGGATCATCTGCCAGTAAGTAATCATTCTAGTACCTCCTACTTTTCCGCTCCGCGGAGGTACCGTTTCCGGCTTACCTCTGCAGAACTAAATTAATAAAACGGCTCGCGTGATAATCGTCCATAAAAGACAACTGTATTGATACGTGTGCAAAAATATAACTTTTATGCTAACCGTATCGCGGGGCCGCAAAAAATGTCCAAAAAAATTACCTTTGCATTAAACCTGAATATAACGTAATGGGAAAGGTACTTGTTGTAGGCGCCGGTGGTGTTGGCACCGTGGCAGTGACAAAAATGGCGCAGATGCCTGAAGTGTTTCAAGAAATACTGCTTGCCAGCCGAACCAAATCAAAATGTGACGCTGTAGCTGACCGTATCGGAGTTAACAGGGTTCGGACCGCAAGAGTCGACGCCGACAATGTCGGGGAGATGGTTGAACTGATACGCGCATTCAGGCCTGACCTGGTGGTAAACCTTGCACTTCCATACCAGGACCTACACATAATGGATGCATGCCTCGCTACCGGCGTCGCATACCTTGATACTGCCAACTATGAACCACCCGAAGAGGCTAAATATGAATATTCCTGGCAGTGGGCTTATAATGACCGCTTTCGCGAAGCAGGCCTCACGGCAATACTCGGCTGCGGATTTGATCCCGGTGTCACCGGTGTCTTTACTGCGCATGCCGCGAAACATCACTTTGACGAGATCCATTACCTCGACATCGTTGACTGCAATGCGGGTGACCACGGCAAACCGTTTGCCACCAACTTCAACCCGGAGATCAACATCAGGGAGGTGACCCAGAAGGGGAAATACTGGGAGAACGGGAAGTGGGTTTACACAGAACCGCATGAGATACACAAATCCCTCACATACCCGGAGATAGGACCGAAGGAATCATACCTCATTTACCATGAGGAGCTTGAGTCACTCGTCAGGAACTTCCCCACCATCCGCCGCGCCCGCTTCTGGATGACATTCGGACAGGAATACCTTACTCACCTGAGGGTAATCCAGAACATTGGAATGGCAAGGATTGACCCGGTGCTTTACAACGGAGTGGAGATAATCCCGATTCAGTTTCTGAAAGCTGTTCTTCCCAACCCGGGTGAGCTTGGGGAAAACTACAAGGGCTGGACATCGATAGGTTGCCGCATAAGGGGCCTTGACAAGACGGGGAAGGAGCGGACGTACTATATATGGAACAACTGCAGCCATGAGGAGGCATACCGCGAGACTGGAACCCAGGCAGTCAGCTACACGACAGGCGTTCCTGCAGCCACCGGCGCCATGATGTACATGAAAGGTCTCTGGAAGAAACCCGGCGTGTGGAACGTGGAACAGTTTGACCCTGACCCGTTCCTGACCGAATTGGCTCGCCTCGGCCTGCCCTGGCACGAGAAGTTTGACATAGACCTCGAGCTCTGATATGATTGACTACACCAAGGTTCCCTCACCATGCTACGTGATAGATGAGGAGAGACTCAGGAAAAACCTGGGCCTTATCAGGCATGTGGCTGATGCCTCCGGTGCCGAAATAATACTGGCATTCAAGGGCTTCGCAATGTGGTCAGTATTCCCGGTGGTACGCGAATACGTCTCAGGTGCTGCCGCCAGCTCCATCCATGAAGCAAGGCTTTGCTTCGAGGAGATGGGTACCCCGGCTCATACTTATGCACCAGCATTCAGGAGGGAAGAATTCGGCACGATTCTCCGTTACAGTTCTCACATAACATTCAACTCCCTGGCCCAGTACCGGAAGTTTGCTCCGGTGCTTCAGAGCGAAGGAAAACATGTTTCCCCTGGCATTCGGATCAACCCCGAGTACTCCGAAATCGCTCAGGGCATATACAACCCCTGCTCACCCGGATCACGTCTGGGCGTAACCGCAGCCGAACTGGCTGACGGACTCCCGGAAGGGGTGGAGGGACTCCATTTCCACGTCCTCTTTGAATCTGATTCATACACACTGGAAAAGGTACTGGCAGTTGTTGAAGAGAAATTCGGCCATCTGCTGCCGGATCTGAAGTGGCTCAACATGGGAGGCGGGCACCTGATGACACGCCGTGATTACAATACCGGACACCTCATCAGCCTGCTTAAAAAATTCAGGGAGAAACATAATATACATCTTATTCTTGAGCCCGGCAGCGCTTTCGCCTGGGAAACAGGTGAACTGGTGGCCACTGTCGAGGACATAATAATCCGTGACGGTATTAAAACAGCAATCCTTGACGTCTCATTCACAGCACATATGCCTGACTGTCTCGAGATGCCATATAAACCGGTAATAATCGGGGCATTTGACCCTGTTCCGGGCAAACCCACATACCGAATGGGCGGCAACTCTTGCCTGTCAGGAGACTTTATGGGTGACTGGTCGTTTCACCGCGAACTGAAACCCGGCGACAGGCTGGTCTTCTGGGATATGATCCATTACACAATGGTCAAGACCACAACATTCAACGGCGTACCCCATCCTTACATAGGCATCTGGACCAAAGATCAGAAATTCAGACTCGTGAGGGAGTTCGGCTATGAAGATTACCGGAACAGGTTATCATGAAAGGCAAGAGAGGGCCGAGCGTGAATAAATGACCCTGTGGGTCATTTTAGCAAAGGAGCCAGCTTGCAGGGAAGGCAATAGTGGATTTGCGATTTGCGAGTTGCGAGTTGCGAATGTGCACCAACTTCCGCCTGCCGACTGCGGACTGCTGACTAACAAAACAGGCGGATCTCTCCGCCTGCCTTGTATTCTCTATGGTGTTCAGCCCTAAAAAGCGTAGCCGATAGCCAGGGTGGCGCTTGGCATAATGCCGTTAATATTGCTCTCACTATCCCCTCCTTTGGCAATAGTGTACATCGGCCCGATTCCCAGGTCAAGGACAAAACCGCTTTCCCAGACCCACTGGTATCCAAGCTCGGCACCGAAACCAATTGTGCTGGCTGAATAGTCTCCTTCCGTTTCATCATTTACTTTTCCGAATGAAAAAGCTAGCTGCGGATTGATGTAGAAACCGCCGGGAACAGGTTTCTTGGCATTTGTAAAGTAGTACCTGTAGCCCAGACCTGCACCCGCAAGGCTGACATCTACTCCAAGCAGCTTGTACATGTACTGCCCTCTGACCAGGATTGAAGAGGTTGTGCCAAATACCCTCTCATAGGTGGCATTGAAGCTTCCGAAGGCCAGACCAAGAGGATTGGTCTTAATAACATTACTCTGTGCGCTCAGGCTGAAAGCAAAAGCAACAAAAGCAAGGGAAAGGATTAATTTTTTCATGTCGTTAAGTTTTTTGGTACTGTTTTGATATACAACTGCAAATTTATACTAAAAATTGTTGACAATTCCAAACCTTAACAGCCAATTGTACCGCTTTGTTCATCGATGGGCCCTGATCCGAGCAACTCTTCCCCGTCATACCAGGCGGCAAACTGTCCTGGCGTGATTCCCCTCTGGGACTTTTCAAAGATTATGTAATAACCTTCTTCACATGCATGGATGCGAGCCTGCTGCAATGGTTGGCGATAACGGATACGCACCAGGTAATCACGGTTTTCACCTGGCTGCATTTTCAGGTCTTCCCTTATCCAGTGCACCTCTGCAGCCCTGATGAAGAGTCCCTTGCGGAAAAGTCCGCGGTGCGACTGTCCTTCTCCAACGTAGATAATATTGTTTACAGTGTCAGTCCCGATTACAAACAGAGGCTCCCTGTAACCCCCGAGGTTGAGTCCCCTTCTCTGCCCGACTGTGAAGAAATGAGCGCCGTTGTGCACCCCCGCAGTCACCCCGTCGCCAGGATTGAGTGCATGAGGCATTGTCATTTCCGTTAACTCCGCGGTTGTTACACAATCTGAGGGCAATCCTTCGGGCCAGCTCCTGAATGCTTCGCTGTCAGGAACATAAATTATCCTTCCCTTCCTTGCTTCAAGCTGCTGCTGCAGGAAGACCGGAAGGTCAACCTTGCCCACAAAACAGATTCCCTGTGAATCCTTCCTGACGGCAGTGGCCAGTCCGAGGTCAGTTGCTATCTTACGTACCTCAGGCTTGGTTAGCGAACCCACCGGGAACAATACATTTGAAAGCTGCCGCTGGCTCACCTGGCAGAGAAAATAACTCTGGTCCTTGTTGCGGTCAACACCTGCAAGAAGGCGGTGTACCTGTCCTCCGGCGGTCACTGCCTGCTCGCTCCGGCAATAATGACCTGTGGCTATATAATCAGCACCCAGCTTCAATGCCTCACGCGCAAAAGAGTCAAACTTTATCTCCCGGTTGCAGAGAACGTCGGGATTGGGAGTTCGGCCGGCGCCATATTCCCTGAACATGTAATCAACAACCCTCTCACGGTATTCCACACTGAGGTCAACCGTCCGGAGCTTAATCTCAAGCTTCCTGGCCACCATCTCAGCGAAGGTGATATCCTCGTCAAACGGGCAATCGCCCTTAAGCAATCCCCGACTGTCATGCCAGTTGATCATGAACAGACCCTCCACCTCGTAGCCCTGCTCTTTCAGCAGCCACGCAGCAACACTTGAGTCTACACCTCCTGACAACCCTACTATAACCTTCTTTTTCACGCGGCAAAGGTAGCTCTTTAACTCAATATGTTAATAACTACCTGCTGCCCCATCCGTTTCGTTACTCTTTTTTTACTATTTTTCAGATGATGGATTTGCCTGGTAAGTTATTGAAATACAGTGCATCGGCGGGGTCGGGCAAGACCCATGCCCTCACTGCCTTCTACCTCTCGCAGGTACTGAATGACCCTGGGGCTTACCGCCGGATTCTTGCCGTCACCTTCACAAACTCAGCAGCGGCCGAAATGAAGGAACGGATTCTCAGAAGACTAAATGCCCTTGGTCAGGAGAATGAGAAGGGAGAAACAGAAAGAAATGAATTTGCTGACTATCTCTGCAGGTTCTTTCCTGATTTGTGGCCGGACAGGGAGGTCGCTGCAGTCACCGTCCGTAAAAACGCACCCCTGGCGCTTAACAATATTCTCCAGGATTATTCTCGCTTTAGTGTCGGAACCATTGATTCATTCTTCCAGAGAGTGATCAGGGCCTTTGCCAGGGAAATCGACATTCCGGCAGGCTACGAAATCGAACTTGAACACCAGGCAATACTTTCAGATGCTGTGGACAGCCTGCTGGCTGATTTGGCCACTGACAACAAGCTCCTTGAGTGGATATCATCTTATGTGGCATCACGTCTCGATGACAGCAAGGGGTGGGATATAAGGCGGGAAATTATGGAAGTGGCGGCCCAGGTTTTCAGGGAAGACTTCAGGCAGCTAAGCCCCGAAGACCGGAAAATGATCGGAGATTACGGAGTGATGGCTGATTATGCATCCAGAGTTTTTGCTGTAAGGAGAGGTTTTGAATCAGACCTGAAAAAACTTGCATCAGAAGGTGTGAGGATCTATACTGAATGCGGTCTCACTCCTGAGGATTTCCTTTCCAAAAGCAGGGGAGGAGTCGGGGAGAGCCTCCGCAGGTATTCCCGTGGTGATACCCGAAGACCGAACAGCACATGGATTAAGGCGGCGGAGGAGGCGAAATTCTTCCCGGGCACAGCCAGACCCGGAGTTGTCAGCGCCTTCGGTGAAGCCTCCCGGAGAGGCCTTGACAATGTGGTGAAAATGATCTCGCAACTGTTTGACAGTCGCTACAGCCTTTATCTCTCAGCAGTGGCTCAGGTAAGGACAATTCACGTAATCGGCATCCTCGGGGCTATTAGCCAGAGAGTACGCGAACAGGCACATGAACAGAACATTTTCCTGCTCTCTGACTCGGGAGAAATGATCAGCAAACTCATAGCCGATGATGACACTCCATTCATCTACGAGAAGATAGGCGCATCCTATGACCACTATATTATCGATGAGTTCCAGGATACATCCCGAATTCAGTGGAACAACTTCAGGCCTCTTATCGCAGAGACCCTCTCACGAGGCAATGACAACCTGGTGGTGGGCGACGTCAAACAGTCGATCTACAGGTGGCGCAACAGCGACTGGCGCATTCTTCACAGCGAAGCGTCCCAGGCTTTTGGTGATGCAGTGGAGACCGTTCATCTGAAAACCAACTACAGAAGCCGTGCGAATATAATCAGGTTTAACAACGCCCTCTTCAGGCCCGATTCCATTCCGGCATCCTGTGACGAAAGACTGGCATATGAAGGACTGAAAATCAGCGATGTATATTCAGGCTCAGAACAGGAAGGCACTCCTGGCAGACCGGGTGGATACGTCAGTGTCACAATTTACAAAACAGGTGACGACGAAGGTTGGAAGGAACGGGTGCTCCGTGATATTCCGGCAGTTATTGAGCGGCTGCAGGATCACGGGTACCGGGCTGACGATATACTTTTCCTGTGCCGGGCGAACGAGGAGGGGAAGAGCATCATAAGCCGCATCCTTGAGTACAGTTCTTCATGTACCCCTGAACAGCGCAGCAGATACAATTACGAGATCACCTCGGGCGAGTCGCTCCTCCTCGAACGAAATCCGGCTGTTACCCTGATGACAGCCTGTCTCAGGTACCTTACTGATCCGGCCAGCCGTATCAACCGCAGCCAGATAGTCCGGTCATATGTGCTCGCCACCGGTGGTGATGAAAAGCTTATTTACAGTGGTGATACCCCTGATTCAGAAACAGATCCGTTGCCCCGGGGATGGGAACAGGCTCTCGAAACATTCCGCAACTTGTCACTTTACAGCGCCACAGAAGGAATGATAAGATTCTTCGGCCTCGGCCGAAACAGTGCAAATATCGCGTATATCAGTTCGTTTCAGGATGTGGTCCTCACCTGGTCAGGCCGTCACAGCTCAGATATATCAGCATTCGTTCAGTGGTGGGACAATGAAGGTTTCAAGAGCACTCTCAGCCAGTCTGACAGGCAGGAAGCAATGAGGGTAATGACAATTCACAAGGCCAAGGGATTGCAGAGCAGGGTTGTCATCGTGCCGTTTGCTTCCTGGGAATTTTCCAGGCCCGGGTACAGCAGGCCGCTTCTGTGGGTCACCAGCGTACCGGCTCCCTTCTTACCTATGCCTGTTGTTCTGCCGGAGTTTACAAGCCGTCTTGACGATTCCCTCTTTTCCGGGGAAGCGAAGATGGAAAAGGCATCTGGCTGGCTTGATGGTGTGAACCTGCTCTATGTGGCTTTTACCAGGGCTGTTGATGCTCTCTTATTCATGGCCCCTGAGGTGAACAGACCATCTGCCGGCAGTACAGGCGCCAATGCCGCAAGCCTGTTGAACGAGGCACTTGCAAAACTGCCAGGTGAGTATAAAACGTCTGATGATGAGAATGCCAGGCATATTGAATGCGGCGAGCTGCCTGCAGTGGAGAAAGAGCCAAGGGAGCCCTGGCTGGAGATATCAGGCTATGTAAGCGGTGAACCACGCGGTAATCTCAGGCTCAGAACGGGCGGCGCCCTCCCCCTTGATGAGGTTAAACTCTCGGAACCAGGAGGCAGGGCGTATGGTATCATGATGCATGAAATGCTAAGCCGCGTAACCACTACTGCAGATATTGAACAGGCTGTGGATCATGCATGCACTGCCGGCCTGTTGCAGGTGACCGGCCGTGACGCGGCCGTAACCCGCCTGCGCGCGATGCTCTCGTCAGAGAATATCAGGCACTGGTTCGATGGCAGTGCATCTGTCCTAACTGAGGCCACAATCATCCTTCCCTCGGGCGCCGCCCGCCGCCCTGACAGGGTGATGATCAGAGGAAACCAGGTGACTGTGGTCGACTATAAATTCGGTGAGCCGTCGCCACGCCATAAACTGCAGGCCGCTGAATACCGCCAGTTGCTCACCCGGATGGGATACCCGGAAGTGAAATCATGGCTCTGGTATGTGGAAAAGGATATCATCGAGGAAGCATGAGCGGAGATAAGAAATACAAGTGGGGAACCCCCAGGAGATATAACTCTTATGCAGACTGGTTCACGGGCCTGTTTGGCGGACGGGTTCAGAAGCTCAGTGTCAATGCCGGCTTCACATGCCCTAACCGTGACGGCACCCTGGGATACGGAGGCTGCACGTACTGCAATAATGAGGCTTTCATCCCCGGCTACTGCACACCTGACAAGAGTGTTACGGAACAGATTGAACAGGGAATTGCCTTCCACCGCCGCAGATATCGGCGGGCAGAAAGATATATCGCATATTTCCAGGCATATACGAACACATATGCCGGAATTGAGAGGCTTGCGTCAATTTATGACGAAGCTCTGAACCACCCCTCTGTGGCGGGACTGGTAATAGGTACACGGCCTGACTGCAATACCGGCGAACTGCTTGACAGGCTGGCGGTGATGGCCAGGGACTATTTCGTCATGATTGAATACGGTATTGAATCGGTAAATGATGATACGCTGTGCAGAATCAACCGGGGCCACACCTTCGCAACTGCGGTGAAGGCACTGGAGGAGACTGCGGTCCGGGGTCTGAACGCGGGGGCGCATCTCATCTTCGGCTTGCCGGGCGAGAGCCGCCAGGCAATCGCTGACAGCGCTGAGATTATCTCATCATTACCGATTACATCGCTGAAAATCAGGCAGCTGCAGTTGATAAAGGGCACAGCGATGGCAACTGAATACAGGCAGAATCCTGCCGCTTTTGACCTGTATGACCTGCAGGAGTACCTTGACCTGGTGATCTCATTTACCGAGCGGCTCTCGCCCGGCATAATGATTGACCGCATCAGCGGTGAGGCGCCCCCGCGGCTTCTTGATGACCCGCGTGAATGGCACATGAGAAGCAACGAAATATTCAGGCTGTTCGAACATCGTCTGAAAGAACTTGACACTTGGCAGGGAAGGCTCTGCACAAACATCTGAAGATGGATTTCCTTGAGAAAGTTGCATACAGTCTCCGTGAGCGGCACGGAAACGAGATGGAGAAACAGACAGTGGTGCTGCCCAGCAGAAGAGCAGGCCTCTGGCTCGCCCGTGCATTGGCACGGATGAACGACAAACCCTCGTGGGCACCTTCAATGCTCACTGTAAGCGACCTCTTCCGCTCATTTACCGACCTGACCCCGGCAGATACAGAGACACAGATATTCGAGCTTTACCGGGTCTCCCGGACCCTTTTCGGTGAGGAGATCGGATTTGATGACTTCTGGCCATGGGGCGAGGTGATTATCAATGACTTCAATGATATTGACCTCTGTATGGCCGATGCAGGCAGGCTATACAGCAACATCTCCGACCTTAAGGAGATTGACGAAAAGTTCGGCGGCCTTACTGATGAACAGGTTGAGATCATAAGAGGTTTCTGGAAGTCGTTTAATCCGGCCTCATCAGGCAGTGAAGCCCGATCACGGTTTCGTTCAGTATGGCAGAAGCTGGGACCGCTGTATGAATCATACAGGGAGGCAATGAAAACACGCAGAATGGCCGGCGACGGCATGCTATGCCGCGAGGTGGCTGAAAGGGCCCTTGCAGGAACGCTGATTGTGCCGGAGGGAAGGAGGTGGCATATTGCGGGCCTGAACGCACTCAACAAATGTGAAAAGACCCTCTTCTTTTACCTGAAGCGCCTCGGAGTTGCTGACTTTTACTGGGATGACCACCACTTCTTCATGGATGATCCTGATCACAAGGCATCACTATTCATAAGGGAGAACAGGCAGCTCTTCGGAAACTCCATGTCAGATTCAGGAGAAGGCTCCGTAAAGTACTCTGAAACTGATGCCGAAACGGATTCCGGCAAGGGCTTCGCTGCAGGAAACCGGCAAACCTCAGGGAGGCATCAGCCACCCCGGGGCGAATGGCATATTATTGACACCCCGTCTGATTCGGCACAGGCCGTGATGATGGCACAGTTGCTTGAAAATGAAGGTATAACAGATGGTGATGACCTGACCTCTACAGCAGTCATACTTGCTGACGAAAAGCTCCTCATGCCTGTTCTTGGCTCACTCCCTTCATCCGTTGAGGAGGTTAATGTAACCATGGGTCATCCTTTCAGGTTCACACCACTTTACTCATTCCTCAGACAGCTGATGGCGCTCATACGTTCAGCAAGAGTCAGCAACGGGAACCTTTCATTCCGCAGTGACGATGTGCTTGCACTTCTGCGGCACCAGTATTTCAGGCTTCTTGCAGGCGATGACGGTGACACAGTCGTCAGGGAGATCATCAAGGGAAACATGATCAGGGTGAAGGCAGCCATTCTTGCTGAACGTTTCCGCCTTGATTACCTCTTTGTGGTACCGGAAGGAGGAGCCGGAATACCGGACTATCTTGCGTCAGTGATGACCAGGCTGGAGGAGGCTACATTTGCAGCGGAAGAGGAGGGAATGAAACTGAGCGCTGACAGGGAATACCTCAGGATGGCCATGGGAAGCACTGTGCGCCTGGCGAACCTCATCAGGAGTTACAGCCTTGATCTGATGCCGGAGACATGCCTGCGGCTCCTTGACCGGCTTTTCCGCAAGATGATAGTACCCTTCTCCGGTGAACCTCTGCGTGGACTTCAGGTAATGGGCGTTCTGGAGACACGGGCACTCGAATTCAGGAAGATAATAGTACTTTCACTTAATGAAGGTGTTTTTCCGGGGATGTCGTATGACAACACATATATCCCCTATAATATCAGGCGAGCCTTCGGCCTGCCCACGGTCAACGACCATGAATCGATCTATTCCTACTATTTCTTCAGGTTGCTGCGTAAACCCGAAAAGGGATGGTTCCTCTATAACTCCACCGCCCAGGGACTGAACAGCGGCGAGATGAGCCGGTACCTGGTGAGGATGAGCTACAGCTCTTTCTTCACCACACAGCAGCAGTCAGTACATATTAGTGTAGGACGGAGCGGTATGATCTCTGAGACACTTGCCAAAAACGCTGGTCACAACAGGATTCTCCTTGATACTTACTCCGTTAATAACAAGGATAATAAGTATCTGTCGCCCAGCGCAGTAAATGCATGGTTGAACTGCCGCATGCGCTTTTACTACAGGTATGTGTGCGGAATGCCGGAGGAGGAGATTCTTGAAAAAGAGATAGACCAGCGCAAGTTCGGCAACATCATGCATGAGGCCCTCAGAATGTTGTATGAGCCCCTCAGGGGAAAGGGCAGGGCGGGAGCTGACATTGCTCTGCTGGCGAGATCACCAGGGAACATAAGGGAGACCATCATTGCGGCAGCAACGGCTGAAATGAGATGGGACAGGGATACAGTGCTTTCAGGAAGAGGATTGATAATCATTGACGTACTCGAACGGTACGCGCGTGAACTGCTTGAATATGATGCTGCAAACACAGACCTGACAATACTGCACCTTGAAGATGATTTTTCTGGTGTGCACAGCGTTACCTGCGGTTCGGCAGAGGAAAGGATAGTTCTGGGAGGCAGGGTGGACAGAGTTGATCTTACAGGCGGTGTTGTCAGGGTGGTCGATTACAAGACCGGAGCGCCGAAGCGTGAGGCTGTCACTGCTGAAGGACTGTTCGATGAAACGAAGGATAAGCGCAATGATGCTCTACTGCAAGCGCTTATGTACTGCACCTTCCTGGAAAGCAGTCATCCGGAAAGGATTGTATTGCCAGCCATCTACTGGACCCAGCAACTCAACTCCGAGGATTTCTCTCCCTATGCGCCGGTGGCAGGCCTGGATGGTCCGCTCAGCGATATGTCTGACTGGAAGGGATTTATGACTGCCTTTAAGCAGGAACTGAACAGGGTACTGAACAGGATCTTTTCTGAAGATGAAGATTACAGCATGACAACATTTCGTCGCCGCTGTGTCTCATGCCCCTACAGGTCACTCTGCAGGCGATAGAACTTATTTTTCAATCAGTCGCTGCAGTGCCGCCATTTTTATGGCGGTTACGGCTGCCTCGTCGCCCTTGTTGCCGTGCTTCCCGCCGGCCCTGTCGAGGGCCTGCCGGAGATCGAGTGTGGTAAGCACACCGAAAATGAATGGAATATTGTAATCGAGATTGAGCTGGGTGATACCCTGGGTCACTCCCTGGCAGATATATGTAAAATGAGGGGTTTCACCCTGTATGACACATCCCAGGCAAATAACTCCGTCGAGATCTTCGTACTCAGCCATCCACTGTGCCCCGAGGGTCAGCTCAAAGGTTCCGGGGACGTGCCTGACAATTATATCGTCGGATGTCACCCCGTGACGATTCAGGGTCTTGACGGCACCGTCAAGAAGGGAATATGTGACCTCACTGTTCCAGTCGGCTACGACAATGCCGAACCTCATACCCGATGCGTCGGGTACGCGAGAGGGATCATAATCCGATAGATCGCGGGTTGCCACCTGTCAGTCGATGTGCAGTTTGACCCTGGCGATATATTTTTCTATGCTCCTGCCTTCTGTGCTCTCCGGATATTTCTCCTGGATGCGCTCATAGAGCTTCAGGGCGTCGGTCCATTTTCCGTCGCTCTCGTAGAGCATTCCTGCCTTCATCAGGTAAATGGGGCTGAGGAACGCGTTCTCAGCCATATCGGCAGCTTCTATATAATTCTTTATTCCTGCTTCCAGGTCGCCAAGCTCGACACGCGCATCGCCTATCAGACCCTTAGCCTGCGGCGCGATAACCTCGTCATCCTGCTTGTACCTGTTCAGATAACCTATGGCCTCTTCAAACTGGCCAAGCTGCATCAGGCATGCTCCGGCATAGAAGTTGGCAAGCCTGCCTGATCTTGTATTCCTGTATTCCTTTGCTATATCGATAAAGCCAAGATTGTTCCCGTCACCGTTGAGGGCCAGATTGAGAGAGTCCTGACCGAAATACTGCTCAGCCATGTACATCTGGCTCAGAGCCTCATCGTTCTTCTTGCTGACGTACATCCTGAGAAGCCAGGCTATACCTACAAGAAGTACTGCGCCGGCAAGCACATATAAAAGTGGTTTGTAATTCTGCTCAAGGAACTGCTCTGTTCTTGTCAGTGTCTGCTCAACGTTCTCGATCCCTTTTGTGGTCTCCTTTTTCTTGCTCATTTCAATGTTCTCTGTTACAGGTCAAAAAATAACTTCGCAAAAGTAGTATTTCTGGCATTATTAAAAAACAAATGGGTAAAAAAATGCTCGGTGTCCGGCCTTGCTCCGGCATTGCACCTCCCATGCTTGCCTCAGCCGTTTCTTTTAGTACCTTTGGTGCTTTCGCAACACCCTACCACAATGATGCACCTGGCAAGGCTCGAACTCACCAACTTCAAGAACTATGAGGAGGTATCACTCGAATTCTCTCCGGGTTTCAACTGCTTTGTAGGTAACAACGGTGTGGGAAAAACAAACATCCTTGACGCAATTCATTACCTTTCACTTACCAAGAGTTTCTTCAACAGCTCTGACACCCTCAGTATCAGGCACGGAGATGATTATTTCATGATCAGGGGCACTTTCGTCACCGGTGAAAACAGTGACGAGCTTTTCTGCGCTTTCCAGAAAACGAAACAGAAGGTCTTTAAACTCAATGGCAAAGAGTATCAGAGGATGTCTGACCACGTGGGAAAGTTTCCTGTAGTGATGCTCTCACCGGCTGACAGCACTATAATCACCGGTGGAAGCGAAGAGAGGCGCCGTTTTCTTAACATGATAATCAGTCAGTATGACCCGGCTTATCTCGAAGCGCACATGCGCTATAACAAAGCCCTGATGCAGCGTAACAGGATACTTCGCGGCAGCGGAGCGGATGCATCCGGCCTCCTTGAGATTTATGACGAACAGATGGCAGCCGAGGCGGAAGTGATATACAGGGCGCGACGTAACCTCACTGAAAACCTGCTTCCTATCTTTCGCTCTTACTACGAAAAGATCTCCGGCGGAGCCGAAAAAGTAGCAATACGGTACCGCTCACACATGGGCAGCGGTGATTTCCTGCAACAACTGGCCGGGTCACGTGAGAGAGACTATGCCATGCAGTATACGACAATTGGAATTCACCGTGATGACATGGTCTTTGAGATCGAAGACCATTCAGCAAGGACTAACGCCAGCCAGGGTCAGCAGAAATCGTTCATCGTAGCCCTTAAACTGGCTAAATTCGGCCTTATAGGCAGGATGATCGGGTTTGCGCCTGCATTGCTCCTCGACGACATTTTCGACAAGTTCGACCAGAACCGGGTGGAAGAGATTATCAGGCTCGCGGGTTCAGGTGAATTCGGACAGGTTTTTATTACTGACACCCAGCAGGATCGCATACACCGTATCCTTGACAATTCCGGGGTTGACTTCCGGTTGTACCGCATTGGAAAAAAAGGGATAGAGGAAGAAATCACAAACGGAACAAGGTAATCAATGCGCAGGAACAAGACAATATCACTGGGTGAGGCTCTCGGAGACCTGATCAGGGAGTACCGGCTGGAAAAAGGACTGAAGGAAGCCGCTGTGCTGAACATCTGGGAAAAAATCGCCGGAAAAGTCATTACAGCCCGCACCAAAAGAACCTATCTCAGGGAAGGTGTACTTCATATCTGGCTCACTTCGTCAGTTGTCAGAAATGAGCTGATGATGCTGCGCGATGCGCTTAAAAGCCAGATAAACAGCAGGGCTGGGGAGGAAGTGGTCAGGGAGATCATACTGCACTGACGGAGCCGGGCAACATTACTCCCGATGACAGACTCGATGTCTTCATCACCGGTCGGCCCGGCAAATACCTCTCAACCTGCAATATACCCGTGACGGCTTATGTGTATATTTTTCTTGTGCCCTTTGGATGTTGAAAACCGGTAAGACCTGGAGTTGTATTCGATTACTGCATTGCCTCCGCCAAGCGAGATTTTTACTTCTGCACCTGTATCATTATGCATCAGGGCATCAGCCATCAGGAAAACCTTTTCCGCACCGTCACCCCTCCTGAAATTCCAGACCTCGTCAGGCTGTGCCAGCCTGCCTGAGTCATAGATCGATTCGTTGCTCAGTGCATTTATGATTTCATATATCTCGTCGGCGTGACGTCCACTGAGATCTGAATGACATACAGGATTCCTCTCGATTGCGGCCTTTATAAACGGCCTCCAGTCAGTAAGCTCCATTTCCCTGTAGGCATAAAGTGTCAAAAGTGCCATTTCCGATACTCCGGCCAGCTCCTTTATCTTGCCGATTATCTCATCCCGGCTGTCATTGACCGATAACTGAGGATGGATCTCCTTTACAAATTTCCTGTCAGTTGCAGGCAGCTTCGGATCGGTTGTTATAAACTCCCCCAGATCGGCGAACATTCTGTTTACACAGTCATTGTGGTCAGTCGGAAAGCTGGTTACGAAAGCATCCTTAATTATCTGCAGATCATCGTCTTTATGCTTTCTGATGAAATCCTCGACTTCATTCAGCATTATCTTGCCAGGGACAGGGTCATACTGGAACTCCTCGCTGTCAACTTCGGCCAGGAGTTTATCACGGGTTTCCTCGTTGAAGCTGGTTTTCAGGGAGTGCTCATACTCGAAGAGTTTGTCGAGTGTAATATAATGACTGGTGCCCGTACGGGTGTAATGGTACTGGAACAGGCACTTGTACTCAGATTTGAATCTCAGGAAGTTGATGAAGATGACAGGGGTGATGGGCGACTTAACGAAGCTCCTCAGCTTCTTTGCGAAGGTGTTATAGGCATCCCTGTCTATCGTTGCCGTTTCATAAACAGTATGGATATAGCCCGTGATATGCGAAACGATTGTCACCTTTTCATTTTCCAGGGCTCTCCTGGCTTTTGCTGACAGGGAGGTGCCGTTGAACCACATGTTTTTTGTCATGATCCTCCTGTTGTTTGTCAGCAGCCCCTCCTTCTCATCGATGAAATTCTGAGAATGAAGCGGTGTGGCCATCATGAAGATTTTTTCCAGGGGTACTTCACCCACGATGAACATGGCGGCAGCATACAGTGCTGCCAGGCTGACACACTCGCCGGCTCCTGTATTGAAATGCTCCTTGTGCCTGAAGGCAGTCATAGCCTCCACTGTCTCAGTCTTCCAGTAGGGGATGGCTGATGAATTGTATTTGTCGAGCCCGAAATGTCTCCTGATGTCAATACTGAAATAATACCTGTCCCCTTCGTATCCGAACAGTGCATTCGACTGCTTAAGCAGTTCCGTGTCGAAAAAATCACTGAACCGTGCAAGTTCGGTCTCCTTCTCGGTAAGGCCCCAGGTTTCGAGGTCAAGGTTGAAAATGTAGTTGTCTATAATATACTGCTTGATCCTGTTGGACCTGCTTATGAAATTCTTACGGTGCATGTCCCTGAACCAGGGGTCATCACGCCATCTCCAGATGACCGGTGACATTATGTTGGCAAGCACCAGTGGGTAGAACAGGTCAGGGAATATGAAAATCTCCATATCGGAGAGGGTATAGGCTGATGAGTACTTTTCGAGGGTCTTCTTATCCGAAAAGTCAGGAAAAATGGTAGTTGTCATCTCAGGTTTTTACCAGAACAAGATAAATTGATTTTTGTTTTATCCGAAGATTTCGATTGCAGGAAAGAAAAATGAGGCTTCTCTGTGTGCGTTTTCAGGGGAGTCTGAACCATGGACTGCATTCATTCTGACATCGGTTCCGAATTCCGCACGTATAGTTCCCGGATCAGCCTTTGCCGGATCAGTAGTTCCTATCAGGCGACGAAATTCCTCGACGGCATCATGGTGCCTGAGCACCATTACAAGTGCCGGACCTGATGACATGAACTCAACCAGCCCGGGGAAAAAAGGTCTCTCGCGGTGCACTTCGTAGAAACTTTCTGCCTGCGGCCTGGTCATGTGTACCATCTTCAGCGCAATAATCCTGAATCCGGCCTTGTCAATGCGTGAAATGATGTTTCCTGCTTTACTGCTTCCAAGCGCATCGGGCTTGATGATTGAAAAAGTGATATCGTTGCTCATAACTCAGTGAGAATGGGGATGTTTTTTTTCTTACCTTTGTCGCCTTAAAGGCTAACGCGGTGCCAGAGTTTGGTAAATATACAAAAGAATTAAAGAAGCTGATCGATGATGCAGGTCATATTCTGCTCATCTGCCACATCAATCCTGACGGCGATGCCATAGGCGCCATGCTGGCGCTGAGGAGGTGGATAATCTCACGTGGCAAGGATGCCGCAATGATTTCGCCGAATGCCCTGCAAAAGTTCCTCCTGTGGATGAATGACGTTGACAAGGTGGTTGATTTCCATCATAATCCTGCCGAAGGAACCAGGCTGATTAACAATGCCGATCTGATCATAATGGTTGATTTCAATACAACCTCAAGGATGGGAAAGGCAGAGTCACTTATAGTCTCATCAGGAGCCAGGAAAGTTATGATTGATCATCACCCTGACCCCTCAGTCATTGCTGACCTCACAGTCTCAGATGTAAGCAGGAGCTCCACATCCGAGCTTGTCTACTTCCTTGTAAACGGAATGGAAGGCAGTGAATTCAATGACAGTGACTTCATCACAGCTGTCTATGTAGGCATCATCACTGACACGGGTAATTTCGAGCACGGCTACTATACGGGTGACACGATGCGCACAGTGGGACATCTGCTTGATATGGGAGTAGACAAGGAAAAGGTCTTTAACCATATATTCAGTAACTTTTCTCCTGACAGGATCAGGCTAAAGGGATTTGCACTGCACAGCCGTATGGTGGTTCACCCGGAGCTGCATACCGCCTACATATGGCTCACGAAGGAAGATCTTGACAGATTCCACCATGTCAAGGGTGACACTGAAGGATTTGCAAACGTCCTCCTGACAATGAACGGGATAGTACTGTCAGTGCTGTTCATTGAGCGAACAGGTTTCGTGAAGATGTCTCTTCGCTCCAAGGGCAGTTTCAACGCCAACGAACTGTCACGCAAATGCTTTAACGGCGGCGGACACCGGAATGCTGCAGGAGGTGAGATGAAGGGAACCATTCATGAGGTTGTCAATCATTTCGAGAACACCCTGCCTTCGTTCCGGGGTGAACTTGAAGAGGCTGCAAGGGAGATGATGCAATGAGACAGGCAACCTACATCGTCATGATTGCAGTTATCGCAATCAGCTGCCAGAACAAACCGGACAGCAGGAGCAAGGCCACGCCACGCACTGAGGCCGAACTCATCGAAATTAACAGGTCACTTATCACACAGGACCGTAACACGATAAACGAATATATTAGTAAAAGCGACCGCAGTTTTACCGAAACCAATACGGGATTATGGTACAGCATTATCGGTAACGGATCCGGCCCGGCAGTCAAAACAGGCGATAATGTCAGCTTCGATTACGAATGCACTCTCCTGAACGGAAATCCCTGCTATAGCGGAACCCAGACAATCAGGGTAGGCTATACTGATGCCGGCAGCGGGGTAACGGAAGGACTGCAGATGATGCAGAAAGGCAGTGATTACCTGTTTATTGTCCCTCCTTACCTGGCATTCGGACTTACAGGCGACGGTGCAAAAATTCCAGGAAGGTCAATCCTGATCTACAGGATAAGAATCAAGGACATTAATTAGTTTGGAACGAAATTTGAGGTGATAAGCGGAAACTGACAGAACCATGGGGAAAAAAATCAATGTTGCAGCACTTGCCATTCTGGCTGTTATAATAGTTGCCTGCAATCCTGCCAAAAAGTACGAAGAAGAGGAGAGAAGCCTTATACAGGATTATATTGCTGCCAATAATATTACAGTAAGTCCTGATGCAGACGGAATATACTATGTTGAATTGACCGCCGGAACGGGAGAACTGATCGAGGAAGGTGACTCAGTGGGGGTAAGGTATACAGGTAAATTCCTGAGCGGAAAACAGTTTGACAGTAACCTGGAAGCTGACACTCCGTTCAGGTTTGTTGTCGGCTCACCCTACATTATAGAGGGCTGGTCACTTACGCTGGTTAAGATGAAGATTGGATCCAAAGCAAGGGTGATTATGCCATCGAGTGTGGCATACGGTTCAATGGGTTTCGGAACATATGACTACTACGGGAACTATTATACAATCATTCCTGGTTATTCACCACTGCTCTTTGAGATGGAGGTGGTTGAACTGACTCGAGAAATCAGTAAATAGATATGATGCGCCTCTCTGAAGGCGCTTTTTTATTTCAGCACCACGGCATCACCCGAAATGGTTGCTTGCCTGAGCTTATCCACGTATCTTTTCCAGCTGCCGGAAGTCAGCGCCTCTGCAAGTTTCTGCGCTTCATCAAGGGCAGCCCCGGCATCCGCCACGGTCTTCTCCTCCTGTTCTGTCAGAGGGCCTGCAGCACTAAGCAGAACCCGGTAGCCGCCTATCCTGCCTGAAAGTCCATCCTGCCTGCGTCCGAATGCCTCATCTATCTTTGCAAGTTCCTCTTTGACAGCCTTATACTCTTCGCCCACCGCAGCTGCGAAGCCGTGGTCTTCGTTCATCAGATTCTCGCTCTTCGCCAGGCTTTCGCGTACCTTTGCAATTGGCAGAAGCAAGGCATTGAGTGATTCGATCTGTGAGCCGAAAACCCTGGCCCTGGCATAATTCTTCCGCAGTGCTACAGTGTCAGGAGCATCCATTCTCGGGTCATGGTTCACTCTTACCCTTGTTTTCGAAGTGCCGTCGCCAGATGAAAGATTAACAGTATAGTTGCCCGGGATGACATTACCTCCGAAACCTCTGTTGAAGTACCTTGCTCTGGGATCCTGCTGCTGACCTTGTCCTGAAGGGTATTCGAGCTGGGGAAGAGGGTCACGGTCAAAACGCCAGATGAACCTGTTGAATCCTTTTTTTGCATTGACCTGCATAGTTCTGACGACGTTTCCGTCAACGTCGTTAAATGTGACTGACACCTTGCCGGTATCAGACCCGGTATAGAATGAGATCATTGCACCCTGCTCCCTGTTCTCACCCCGGAACATGGCATCACCATAGAAATAGTAACCGGGGAGATTTTTCGCTGAAGCCATGCAGGCATCCGGAGCATCGAATGCCGTCAGTCCGCCTGAAAGAATGCTTCTGCCTGAGGTGGCGAGTGCCCGAAGGGGCCTTATATCATCCAGGATCCATACGCCACGGCCGAATGTGCCGATCACCAGGTCATGCTCACGGGGATGGATTACCATGTCATATGTAGAAACTGTCGGGTAACCGCTTGTCCATCTGTTCCATGTATCTCCCTGGTCAAACGAGACGTAAAGCCCGTACTCGGTTCCGGCAAACATCAGTTTCGGTTCAACGGGGTCCTGCACGAAGCAGAGCACGTATCCCCATACGTCTGTGTCGTCGATTATTCGCTGCCAGCTCTTTCCGTAATCATGTGTCCGGTACAGGTATGCTGCATTGTCTCCCTGGCGGTAGTCATTTACCACCGCAAACGCTTCGCCCGGATCATGCATTGAGGCGGTAAGCTGTGCAACCCAGCCGTTGCGTGGCATGTCCTTTATGTTCCGCGATGTATTCTTCCAGCTCCGTCCTCCGTCTTCAGTCACCTGGATCATGCCGTCATCGGTGCCGGCCCAGATCAGTCCCTGCTTCAGGCTGCTGGCTGCGATAGTAATTACAGTACAATGATTCTCAGCCCCGGTGGCATCGGTTGTTATTCCCCCGCTCTGATCCTGTTTCAGCTTCTCCGGGTCATTTGTTGTAAGATCAGGAGAGATCTTCGTCCAGGTGTCACCCCTGTCACTGCTCTTATGAACGAACTGGCTTCCAAAATAGATAGTGTTATTATCGAACGGGTCCTGTGCAATAGCTGAGTTCCAGTTAAACCGGAGTCTTTCACCTGCTTCAGCCGCCGGCCTGATACTCTTGCTCCATCCCGTGACGACATCCATCCTTCGCACTGATCCTCCCTGTGACTGGGCATAGCAGTAACGGCTGTCACCCGGTACCGGCATGGCATCAAAGCCGTCACCGCCAATGAGAAAATCATACATCTCATTGATGAGCGAACCGTTGTACCAGGCATATGCCGGACCTCTCCACGAACCGTTGTCCTGAAGTCCGCCGTAAATATTGTATGGTATCTCGTTATCGACGTTGATGTGGTAGAATTGTCCTACAGGAAGATTCTCAATATGGCGCCATGTTGCTCCCTTGTCATAGGTGATGCCCATCCCTCCGTCATTGCCGTCAAGCATGCGGTCAGGATTGACCGGATCAATATACCAGGCATGGTGATCCAGATGTACTGATTCTGCTGTACGGCGGTCAAATGTGAGAGCCCCGTCATCGCTCACGTTTACACCCGAATAAAGGGTATATACCCTGTTTTCATTCTGCGGATCGACATATATCTCAGCGTAATAGAACGGTCTGCTGCCGATGTTCTTTTCACCTCGTTTTTCCCAACTTACTCCACCGTCTGTGGAACGGTAGATTGCAGATGGTTTTGATTCGACATATGCATATACATAATCAGGATCCGACCTTGCGATTGCAAGACCGATCCGACCCGTCTCCTCCGGAAGTCCGCCTCTTACCCTCTCGAAGGTTTCCCCTCCGTTGCGGGTAAGCCACAGTCCTGACCCCTCTGCCGATGAACGGAAGAACCATGGCCATCGCTGGTGATCCCACATGGCGACGAAAATCTTACCGGGGTTCGAGGGATCCATAACCATGTCTGCCACACCTGAAGTCTCGTTTGTGAAGAGTAACCTTTTCCAGTTCTGCCCTCCGTCAGTGGAACGGTAAAATCCTCTCTCGGTATGAGGTGCCCATGGATTTCCAATGGCGCCGGCGTAAACTACATCCGGATTGACAGGATCAATTATGATGCGGTGGATATACCGTGTCAGCTCGAGACCCATGCACTTCCAGGTTCGGCCGCCGTCGAGGCTCCTGTATATGCCGTAACCACCGGTGACACTGTTGCGCGGATTACCTTCTCCTGTGCCCGCCCAGATGATGTCAGGACGCTTCGGATCAATAGCCAGCGCACCAATAGAGGCAACTGCCTCGTTGTCAAAAACGGGGGTGAAAGTGGTGCCTGCATTGACAGTCTTCCATAGCCCTCCGGAAGCAGTGCCCACGTAAAATGTGTTTTCATTACGCGGGTCAACCGCAAATGCAGTAACCCTGCCGCTCATACCCCCGGGACCTATGTTCCTGGGTTTGATTCCGTCGAAAAGAGTCATGTCGGTCTTCTGTCCCGTCACAAGCGCTGCGATCATAATCATCACAGCCGATAGAATGGTTCGCCTGATCATAATTGGTTCCTGTTTACGGACACAATTTAGATAAATAATTGAATTGTAACAGACCGGAACGAGGTGTTGTGCAATACAACCGAAGTTGCGAGTTACGAATTGGGATTTGCGAGTTGCGATTTGAAATATGACGGCAAATCCGACTTTATCGGGACAGGTATGCGTGCAGACAGACCTGAATCCTATGCAAGGATAAGGTAAACGGCAGGCTTCTTGTCAAGCACGGGTACCTGCCGGCGCCACTCTGTGATGCTCATGGTCCGTATGAACTCGTCCGGAAGGGAGATGTCTGCCGCAATACACAGCCTTGTTGAGGGCTGACATACAGAAAGGATATCTTCAATCATCCTGCCGTTCCTGAAAGGGGTCTCCATGAAGATCTGAGTGCAGCCGCCGGCAGAGATCCTTTCCAGCTCCCTGAGAGACTTGCGCCGGCCCTGCGTATCAACAGGCAGGTAGCCATGAAAGGAGAATGACTGGCCGTTCAATCCTGATGCCACCAGGGCAAGCATCACTGATGACGGTCCCGTGAGGGGCACAACCCGGATGCCACAGCGGTGTGCTTCAGAAGCGATAATGTTACCAGGATCAGCCAGTCCCGGCATGCCCGCCTCACTCATTACTCCGGCATCAGAACCTGCTGAAACCCTGGCGAAGAAATCTTCAAGGCCTTTAAGGTCAGAATGTTTGCCGACATTAAAGAAAAGAGTGCTGTCAATTGGGAAGGTCCTGTCAAGACTCCTTAGCCACCTTCTGGCCGTGCGGACGTCCTCTACCGCAAACAGCCTGAGCGACAATGTAATTTCACGTGTTCCGCGGGGTATTGAGAGATTCGGATCGGCATCACCCAGCGTGACCGGTATCATGTAGATTTTTCCACTCATCTTGCCCGATAATTGATGTGTAAACTTACACAAAAACACCCTCCCCTCACCAATCACTGAAAATCAATGCTGCTCCGGTCGGCTCAGTCATTCCGGTCAGAAGAAGGGTGTTGTCCCAAAGTGACAATTGATATTGTACTTCTCTCAATTTCGGGTTATGTTTGCATTGAGAAAATTGAGACAGTGAAAATCACCTTTCTTGGTACGGGTACTTCCCAGGGCGTTCCGGTAATAGCTTGCGAATGTGGTGTCTGCACTTCACCTGACCCGAAGGATAAAAGACTCAGAGCCTCACTGCTGGTTGAGACCTCCCTTAACACATTCGTCATTGATGCCGGGCCTGACTTCAGGCAACAGATGCTCACCGCGAGGGTAAAAAAGCTTGACGCCATCCTTCTTACCCACGAACACAAGGATCATATTGCCGGGATGGATGACCTCCGGGCCTTCAACTATAAAAGCCAGGCAGCCATTGACATCTATGCAGAAGAGAGAGTGCAGGCTGCAGTCAGAAAAGAATATGCCTATGTATTCTCCGAAAATCATTACCCCGGGGTACCTAAAATGGAACTCCATAATATCGATAACTACAATCTGACAATCAGGGGAGATACATTCACCCCTCTCCGGATATTTCACTATCGCCTTCCGATATATGGCTTCAGGCTCGGGAACATGGCCTATATAACAGATGCCAATTATATCCCTGAGGAAACCAAGGAGAAGCTCTTTGGAGTCAAATATCTGGTAATCAATGCTCTCAGAAAAGAGAAGCATATCTCTCATTTCAGTCTTGGCGAAGCACTGGAGCTGGTGCGGGAAGTATCACCCCGAAAGGCTTACATAACCCACATAGGTCACCAGATGGGCAGGCATGCAGAAGTGAACAGGGAACTTCCGGTTAATGTGACTCTGGCCTGGGATGGCCTGGAGGTAAACTGCGAGGAATGATTTCCAATATCGGGCTGCAACAGGCCGATACCTATTTTTGCTTATAGCGGAAAAGCTTTTTCTGATACTTCTTGGAGAAGAAATATTTGTTTCGCCCAAGCTGCGAAGTGTCAATGAATGAGTTCTTCCTTGCAGACTTGTATGAATTCTTTTTTGAAGCTGCACAGCCGGGCATCAGCAGTATCGCTGACAGTATCAGGATAATGAGAGTGATTGCTTTGCAGTTAACCTTTTTCATCAGATATTGCTGAACTAATTTCTAAAAGCAGGTATTAAACGTTAACGCTGTTATCACAGTAAATATTATCTCTAAAATTATTCATTCACTGTATCTTCGCTTTTATTTTAAGATACAATATCATAAATTGCATACCCATATGGTCGGGAAGCAAATTATATCAGATTAAACTCCTATGTATAGCTTTAGGTTTCGGTTTTTCCTCATTTTTTTAATCGCCTCTCTTTCTGTTAACGGGCAGTCGTTGATCAATCTCGGGATAATCCGCGACAACGGTGCCGGATTGGTTTCTCTCATACTTGAAGACAGTACTGAGGTTAAGCTTGCTGCTCCCAGGCCTCTCTTCAGTTTCAGGCTTGATGACGCCTATTTCGAATCTGACGATGTGCCCGCCGGACTTGTCGGCAGCCGTTTTCTTATGATATATCCGGGAGGTGCCGAGGCTGGTTATACTCCCCGCGGAGGATCACATCCGGGATTCATGGCTGAGCTGGTACTTCGCAATAACTGGAATGATACAATCACCGTGACCAATGTGGTGCCATTCGGCGAGAAGGAAAACAAGGCTTACATCACAGGTGCCGGACCCCGTGACCTTGCCAGGGCGAATTTGTTTCTGCCGGGAAAGAGCCCGGTGAGGGTCATTGTCCCCGACAACGCATGGGAGATGGGATTCAGCACCTTCGGGGCAGTCTCAGGACTTTCGGTGGCATCAATTGCCAGACGCATCAGAACCGATAATGGTATCCTCAGGCGGTATGAAACCATACTTCCTCCGGGAGCATCCGTTACCTACCACATCCATGCAGATCTCTACAGGGGCGAATGGCAGGACGGACTCAGACTGATGTTTGCCGGACGGTGGCTGCATGATCTCGAGAAGTTTGACGACACCCTTTATAACAGAGAAGACCTGAAATGGATACGCACCAGCTACCTGATGGTTCTCCAGATGGCCTGGGACAGGGAACTCCGTGACCGGTTTACCGGTACCGGGACGTTTGGAGATTACCTTTCCGAATACAACAGGCTGTTCGGTCACCTCGACGTTTACGGCATATGGCCTACATGGCCGCGCCTCGGGCTTGACGAAAGGAACCAGTGGGATCTCTACCGTGACCTGCCGGGAGGGACTGACGCCCTCAGGCGGCTCAGCAATGAGGCCAGGTCACAGGGATGCCGTTTTTTCATTGCCTACAACCCATGGGACAAAAGCACACGCGCAGAGGACCACCTTCGCGGAATGGCAGAGATAATTGCAGAAACTGAAGCAGACGGCGTGGTGCTTGATACCGAAGGCCGCTCTTCGTCTGAACTGCAGCAGGCTGCAGATACCGTCCGCAGCGGTGTTATAATGTACTCAGAGGGAATGCCTGTTGTAAAAGATATGCCCGGCATAGTGGCTGCACGGGTTCATAACGCATTGTATCTTAGTCCTGAACTGAACCTGAACAAGGTGATCAGACCTGATTTCGCCATCTTCCGCGTGGCAGACGTTGGTGAGGATATCCTGCACCGTGAAATCTCGGTTGCCTTCTTCAACGGTTATGGAACCGAACTGAATATGTTCAGGCCGGGAGGAAGGGGCGAAGAGTTCCGGAGAGACCTCGCTTACCTGGCTCAGACAACATATATGCTGAGGAGAAACAGTGATGCATTTGCCGGCAGCAACTGGACCCCTCTAATCAGCAGCGGCGCCGACAGGGTTTATGTCAACAGCTGGAGCGCCGGTGAGAAGAAGGTGTTTACAATCCTGAACATGGATCATAGAGGGTACAACGGCCCGCTGTTCAGCCCAGGAGATACAACCGGAAAACACCTGGTATCTGTTTTCCGCCATGAGGAGCTAAGCCCCCAGGTGATCAACAACACCCTGATGACCCCTGTCAGCCTGCCGGGCTGGAGCCAGGCATTCACCGGTACGAGACGCGAAAGCTCAATTGACTGCGTTGCACTCATGCCCGTGATGATCAATGCTGAGTTCCGGGGAAATGCCATCCGGATAACATCATATGCCAGCGGCACACTGCTGGTGAGCAGAGGAGATCCGGGCTATACAAATAAACCCCTGGTAATTGCTTCTCCGGCTGACACCCTGCTTAATGCAGATGCTCTTCTGGGACTTGCCGGAGAAAAGATAGTGATCGAACTGACAGACAGCAATGGAATCCTGCTTGATGAAAGAGTAATAAGGCCGGAACCGGGAAGGCCATGGCTGGTCTCGGCAAGAGTTCATACCATGCCTGCATCGGAGATACCCGAAGGGATGGTACTTGTCCCTGCCGCAGAAATCCGGTACAATCTGAAGGCCGTAGACGAGTTTGTTCCCTATCCCGGGACCGGGAAGGATATCTCTGCCAGTGTTGACAGTTTTCTCATAGACAGGTTTCCTGTGACCAACGAGGAGTACCTGCAGTTTATTAGATCCACAAGGTATATTCCTGCCGATACTTCCAATTACCTGAAGCACTGGGAGGGAGGTATGCCTGTAAGCGGCCAGGAGCGCTATCCTGTTGTCTGGGTAAGCCTCGAGGACGCCAGGGCATATACCCGCTGGGCCGGGAAACGCCTGCCATCAGAGGTTGAATGGCAGCTTGCTGCACAGGGTACCGATGGCCGGGAATGGCCATGGGGAAATGAGTTTCATGCTACGAAATGCAATAACGGATTCGGAAGGCCAACTCCGGTCGATGCTTTCCCGAAAGGGGAGAGTCCCTACGGAGTGGCTGACCTGGTAGGCAACGTATGGCAAATGACGGACGATGTCTGGTGCAACGGAGCCTATTATTACAATATCATCAGGGGAGGAAGCTGGTTCAGGCCCGAATCAAGCTGGTGGTACATAAAGGGAGGGCCTCAGCCGCTTACAACCACCCAGATGCAGCTGCTTGTCTCACCCGGTTATGACCGGAGCGCCACCGTGGGGTTCAGGTGTGTACGTGATCTTTGAGAAGTCTGCAGTCAGCACTCTGCAGTCAGCAGTTAATCAAGTATTTAGTCTAGTGCTGACTAGAACTGCCGACTGCCGACTGGTACTGCCGACTATACCCTCCGCGCTCCATCACCAATCCCCGGCAGGTAGAAATCTGCAGTGAGGCCCGTCTTTGCATTGTAAATCTCACCCAGCCTGCTGATGAATTCTTTTGCATGAGCAGACTCAACAATTGATACCGTACATCCGCCGAAGCCTGCACCGGTCATCCTGGTGCCAATTACACCCGGGAGCTTCCGCCCCTCGTAAACCAGGGTATCTAGCTCGGCGCCTGTCACCTCATAGTCAGTGCAGAGAGAATCATGCGATTCGTTCATGAGCTTGCCCAGAAGCGCTATGTCATTGTTTTCAAGTGCTTTGATAGCATCAAGAGTTCTTCCGTTCTCGGTTATTACGTGCTTGGCCCTTTTCCTTACTACCGGATCAGGTATGTAGCTGTCGATCATCCAGAGATCACTGACAGTCAGATCACTCAGGTTGCGTACCGGTCTGTGCAGGGAGATCAGCGCTACTGCCTTTTCGCATTCGGCGCGCCGTTCGTTGTATTTGGAATCGGTCAGTCCCCTGCGCTTGTTTGTATTTGTAATTACAAGCTTCCTGTCACCCAGGCTGACGGGTGCATACCGGTACTCAAGAGTGTCACAGTTGAGGTTGATGGCGTGGTTCGCCCTGCCGAATCCCACCGCAAACTGGTCCATGATGCCGCAGTTCATTCCCACGAAGCCGTTTTCGGCCTTCTGGGCCATCTTAACCATCTCAATCATCTCCAGCCCGGCTCCTGAAAGTTCATTCATGGCCACAGCAGTCACCATCTCTATCGATGCCGATGAGGAAAGCCCGGCACCGTTGGGAATGTCACCGGTGAACAGCATCTCCATCGCCGGAGCCGCTATGCCCTTGCGGGCAAATTCATTTATAACCCCTACAGGGTAGTTGGTCCAGCTCCTGGGAACAGGCAGGTAATTCAGAGAAAGGGGAATCACAACCTCTCCGGGAAAGTTGAGACTGTTCATTCTTATCTCACGTCCGCTGCACATCCTTACCAGGAGGGTGGTCCCGAAGTCAAGCGCACAGGGGAATACATACCCGCCGTTATAGTCAGTATGCTCACCGATCAGGTTAACCCTGCCGGGTGAATAAAAAAGGACAGGCTCTCTGTCCCTGTCCCCGTATAAGCTGAAAAACTCGGTTTTCAGTTTGCTGATGTCTGATTTCATACCTTTAGCTTTTTCTCTATCTCCATTATCTGGTTACGGAAATGACGGTCAGTGTCAATCAGGTTGTTCACGGTCTTGCAGGCATGAAGCACTGTTGCGTGATCCTTCCCTCCGATGGAAGACCCTATACTGGCAAGTGATGCCTTCGTCAGGTTCTTGGAAAAATACATTGATACCTGCCTGGCCTGAACGATCTCCCTTTTACGGGTTTTGCCCTGCATCTGGTCAACAGGGATCTTGTAATATTCACAAACAACCTTCTGGATGTAATCGATTGTGATCTCCCTGCGCTGCGTGTTCACAAGCCTGTCAACCATCTGGCGGGCAAGCTCGAGAGTCACCTCCTTACGGTTCAGGGTAGACTGCGCATACAGAGAAATGAGCCCCGATTCAAGCTCCCTTATATTCGATGATATATTCTCTGCAAGGAATTCGAAAATCTCGTCCGGAAGCTCAATGCCGTCATTGTAGGCCTTCTTCCTGAGGATGGCAAGCCTCGTCTCGAAATCTGGCTTCTGAAGATCAGCCAGCAGACCCCACTTGAAACGGGAAAGCAGACGCTGCTCCATTCCCTGAAGCTCCACCGGTGGTTTGTCACAGGTCAGTATGAGTTGCTTGCCTGACTGGTGGAGATGGTTGAAGATGTGGAAGAAAGTGTCCTGTGTCTTCTCCTTCCCGGCAAACTCGTGAACGTCATCAATTATCAGCACGTCAATCATCTGGTAAAAATGGAGGAAGTCGTTCTTGTTGTTGTTCCTGATTGATTCCACAAACTGTGTCTGGAACTTGTTTGCATTGACATACAGAACGGTTTTGTCAGGATACTTCTCCTTAACCAGGATTCCTATTGCCTGTACGAGGTGAGTCTTGCCGAGGCCCGAATCACCGTATATCATCAGGGGATTGAAGGCAGTGCCACCCGGGTTGTTTCCGACGGCTATGCCGGCAGAACGGGCAAGACGATTGCATTCACCCTCGACGAAGTTGCTGAAAGAATAGTCTGGATTGAGCCTGGGATCAAAATGAAGCTTCTTTATTCCAGGGATTATGAACGGGTTCCTGATAGCCGGCTGGGTGGCCTCAAATGGTACCTGCATGGGCTTATTCTGGAGATCGGCCTTGTTCCTTGACGGATACCTCACCGTGTAAGGCTTTCCGTTGGTATAACCGGAATTCTCCATGATGATGTTGTACTCCAGCTTGGCATCATTGCCAATCTCACGCCTCAGAGTCTTGCGGAGGATGTCTATGTACTGCTCTTCGAGATATTCGTAAAAGAAAGGGCTTGGCACCTGTATTGTAAGGATGTTTTTCTCGAGCCTGAGCGGAACAATAGGCTCGAACCAGGTTTTAAAACTGGCCGAAGGAATAATGTCACGGATTATTTCAAGACAATTATTCCAAACCTCATCGTGTGACTTGTTCATTCAGATTGAAATTAAAAAGGAATCGCTTTTTTTTCTGGTGCTGAAACCCGGGACAATATTTGTAAAAAAAAAGGTAAAAAAAAAAATTTTTTACTATTGACTTTCCCATTTATTCTATACTGTGATGAACCTCAGTCCCTTAAATTGACAAACATTGGTCAAAATATTTAATGCACATATAATCAATGTGTTACAATGAATGAAATGTAACACAGCCCTTTACAGATTGAAGATATCTTTATCCTGAAATGCCCTGTTCAGTGATTTGCCCCTGAATGTGGCTGCAACAGGGTGATAATGTATTGTTTAGTATTATTTTAACAAATCATTCTGCTTTTCTGCCAAAAAGGGAGAAATGAACATATTTTTTCGGATTCTCCTTCATGTCACGGAGCAAAAGGTCAAGACTCCTGAGTGAATTGCTCAGGTTCGTGTAAAGACTGTCATTTGTGACCAGTTTGCCGGCTGAACCTTCACCCCGGCTTATTCCCGTCACAATTGTATCAAGTCCGGTAAGTGATGATCGGAGGGAGGCAAGGGAGGTTCCCAGGTCAGCCTGGGCAACAGCTTCAGATATTCCGCCTATATTCTTAAGAGTCGAATCAAGAGTTGCATTGTTGGCTGAAAGCATTGCGGTAAAGGCCTGGATCTCACTGATAGCAGCCATAAGTTCATCCTTCCTGCTGTCTGAGATCTCCTTAAGTCCGGCGGTGACATCATTCACATTTGCCATCGTTGAACGTATATCACCGGTCATATCCGGGGTAAAGACGCTGTTGATAGCCGAAACCACAGAATCAAGCCTGGTTATTATACTGGTGATGTTGTCTTCAAGAGGGCTGACAGTCTCACTCAGCCTGTCGATAATTGATGTGGCCACATACCCTGATATTGTGTCATGATTGTGGCACATCTCGTTGCTCTCTCCCATGCGGAGTATAATTTTCATGCCGGCAATGAGTGTTGCGGTTGTTATCTCCGCCTTTGTGTCCCTGGGTATGTTGAAGTGCCTGTCAACCGAGAGTGAGACCAGTATACGTCCTGATCCGTCATTTATCAGTTTTACATCCTGAACCACCCCGGCCTGGTAACCATTGATTTCCACCGGATTTGACTCAGTCAGTCCGGCTATATTGTCATAAACGATATGATAGGTATCGGTGCTTGTGAAGAGGGCGGTGCCCTTCAGGAATTCGAACATCAGGATGAATGCAATGATTGTTATAAGTGCGACGGCACCTACCTTGACCTCGTGGGATATCTTCATAGGGTTGCTTTTATCTCTTTTGTAATTCTATCGCCTCCCTGAGAGGCATAATTTTCCCGGCTCTGACAGCAATGACGAACGCGTCAGGGTATCTTCCCGTCAGGGTTCGCCTGTGCTTCAGGGCATCATCATATAAAACGAATTTTCCGGACGCATATTTAATTCGTTCACCGTCATCTATCCTGGTCACAGGGTCAAGCCCCTTCAACTGGCTCTGAGTCAACGCCCTGTTTCTTGGCATTGCAGCCACCTGTACCATGAAATAAATCCCGTCAGCCACTGTGGCGGAGGCATTTCCGGGTTTTGAGGTTTCGACCCCGCTGTCAGTTTTTACTGCAGGTACCGTTGCCATGATGTCACTCTTCACCGGCTGATCCGCGGTTTTTTCCTCATTCTTTGCATTTGATTCCACAGGTTTGGACTCCTGCTGTGCAGGAAGCACCTGAGTTACTCTGCCTGCAGCAGTGTCATTATTGCCCGCCGCCCGGGCTGCATCTGGCGCAATCACTCTGCCGTTCCGTACACCTGACCTGCTGTCTATTGTCTGCTTGTAGTCACGGAATGCCCTGAAGATTGCAGACGCAAGATAATCCTGTCCCTGTTCTGACACAAGAAACTTCTCTTCCTCGGCATTTGTGATAAAGCCCATCTCCACAAGCACGGAAGGCATTGTCGTCCTCCAGAGTACCTGGAATCCTGCCTGTCTTACACCCCGGTCCTTCCTGCCAACCCTGTCCCTGAACTGGCTCTGTATCATTGTGGCGAACTCAGTACTCTGCCTGAGGTAGGTGTTCTGCATCAGTGAGAAAATAATGTACGACTCTACCGAGTTCGGATCAAAACCTTCATATTTCGTCTCGTAGTCCTTTTCAAAGGTGATCACTGAGTTTTCCTTCATCGCAACCTGCAGGTTGGCCTCGTCCATCGTCTGCCCCAGGACGTAGGTTTCAGCCCCGGTGAACCGCTTGTCAGTCATAGCATTCGAATGAATAGAAATAAAAAGATCAGCCTTGTTCCTGTTGGCAACCTCAGCCCTCTCGTCAAGCCCCAGAAAAGTATCGTCATCGCGAGTGTAGATGACTTTCACATCCTTCAGGTTTTCACTTATATACTTGCCTGTTCTGAGTGCAACCGACAGGTTGATATTCTTCTCTTTTGCCTTAGCCCCGACAGCCCCCGGATCCCTTCCCCCGTGACCGGGATCGATGACCACTACCCACTTATCTTCATCAGGAAGCGGCTGTGATGTCAGACTCACCGGCATACTTATTGCTGCAATGAATACGGCACATGCCGGTATAACTCTCAACCCTCTTATTTTGGAACTATGCCGCATTACTGCTATGCGAATTTTAATTAGTTTTGTCGCTGGCTCTTCAGAGATGCTTATTAACTACGCAAAAATAGCATTTAACTTGCATTCTTCTTCACAAAGATTGTTAGTGGCAATTTTCATGCCGCTCTTCTTCCAGGCCTCACTGCTTGCCCAGGAGCCACGGCAGCCTGCCAATGTGCAGAAGAACCTTCCCGACACTGTTCTGAAAACTATCCCTGATACCACGGTCAGGAATCTTCCCGGTGCGCCTGTGAAAACCCTGCCTGATTCTGCTGTTACAGAGCCTGCTGAAAAGATCATGCCCCCTGCATTTATTAACGACACCCTCTTTCCTGATCCCCTTGAGACGTTTACAGACACATCTCTTGCCAGAACTCCACTTATCATATCTCCTGACGCTGTGGATGAACCTATTGTCTATAATTCTGACGGTTACATGAAAACTGACCTTCGTTCGAAGAAAGTCAGCCTTGTGGAGAATGCCAAGGTCACCTACGGAACCATTGTCCTGACTGCCGATTCAATTGTACTGGACCTTGAGACCGGATCTGTCTTTGCAACGGGGAGAATTGACTCCACCGGGCAGATGGTTGGTTTGCCTGTTTATAAGGATGGATCTGAAGAGTTCGAATCAAAGGAGCTTAACTATAATTTCAAATCGAGAAAAGGAGTGATCCGGAACGTCACCACCGAACAGGAGGGTGGTTTTCTTCAGAGCCTGACAACAAAGAGGCATGAAGACGGTACGCTGCACGTCAACAGGAGCAAGTTCACCACATGTGACGCAGAGGAACCTCATTTCTACCTTTCGCTTCCGAGAGCCAAAGTATACCCAGGGGAAAAGATCGTATCCGGACCTGCATATATGGTTGTGGCTGACATTCCCCTTCCTCTTGTCCTTCCGTTCGGATTTTTCCCGGTTCAGCAAAAGAGAGCATCAGGCATCGTCATGCCTAAATACGGCCAGGAGGCCCGAAGGGGATATTTTCTGTCAAACGGAGGTTATTACTTTGCTTTAAGTGACTACTTCGACCTGAAGCTGACGGGAACCATTTATACAAACGGTACATGGCTTGCCGATGCAGCGACCTCATATCGTATGCGTTACCGTTATTCCGGATCATTCGGATTCAGCTACGCAAATAACATTACAAGTTACAAGGGGCTGCCTGATTACGGCAAGAATACAAACTACCGGATCAGCTGGTCACATTCGCAGGATGCAAAGGCTAACCCGGGTTCGCGGTTCTCTGCCAGCGTGAACATGAGCTCAAGCGGCTATGACAGGAACAACAGTTACGAAGTGGCAGATCACGTGACAACTACAAGGCAGTCAAGCATCAGCTATTCAAAAACCTGGGCAGGCACCCCGGTCAGCTTCTCGACAAGCCTCAACCAGTCTCAGAACGTGCAGAACAAGACGATGATGCTTAACCTGCCGAGGGGAAGCCTGAACGTATCACGCATCTACCCGTTCAAACCGAAAAAAGTTGTTGGAAAGAGCAGATGGTATCATGATATTACAACCCAGTACACAGCCTCGTTTGAAAATAAGATTGATACCTATGACAGCCTTCTGTTTACAAGTGCAGTATGGAAAAGCATGAAGAACGGCTTCAAGCACGAAATCCCGTTAAGCCTCCAGATAAGACCATTCAATAACTTCTCCATTTCACCGTCGCTCAGGTACACAGGGGTGCTGTATACCCAGCAGGTGGAAAAGAGATGGGATCCCGATTACTATGATGTAAACAGGAACAAGGTCATCCCTTCAGTGGTGAATGACACCATCAGGGGATTAACATACGGTCATGCGCTGGTACCAACTGTAAGCGCATCATTCAATCCTTCGGTGTACGGTACTTTTTCGTTCACGAAGAAAGGCTCCCGGGTTGAATCAATAAGGCATGTGATGAAGCCTTCCGTAAGCTTTTCATATGCACCTGAGACAGACAGGCTGACAAGTGACATGTTCAGGACCGTTCAGTATGATACGCTGGGTAACACACGCAGCTATTCAATCTATGACGGAAGCATATTCGGAACTCCTTCAACAGGTACCAGGTCTGGCTCTGTCTCATTCAGTCTTTCAAACATAGTGGAGGCCAAGGTATACTCCAGGAATGACACAACCGGTAAGGCCAAAAAGGTTAAACTGATTGAAAATCTTTCACTGAACACCTCATATAATATCTTCTCCGATTCCTTGAACTGGTCGCCTGTGAGCGTCGCTTTCCGGACAACACTGGCACAGAATATCAATATTCAGGCGAGCAGCAGCTTTTCAATCTATGGCATGAATGCAAACGGAGGTGCCATTAACCAGCTTGCCGTCAGTCAGGGTCTCGGCCTGGCCAGGATGACAAGCTTAAATATGAGTTTCGACCTTGACCTTGGGCAACTGCTGGGTAACAAGAGCAAAGGCAGTCAGCAACAGGGCACGGATCAAGGGACGCAATCCTCTGCGGGCGGGCAGCCTGGCGAGACCCGTATCCAGGGCGGAGCTGCACCGGGTAATCTTCCTCTTTCGAACAGAAACCTTGACGAGTTCGGATATGTGAGGTTTGATGTGCCCTGGTCGCTCAGGATGGCCTATAACTTCAGCTACAGCAAACCCGGATTGCGTACAAACATTACCCAGACAATGACACTGTCAGGTGACCTGAAGCTTACTCCGAAGATGGCTTTAAACTACAGTACAGGATATGACTTCAAGCAGAAGGAAATAACCATGTCAAGGGTGGGGATCAGCCGCGACCTGCATTGCTGGGAGATGAGCTTCTCATGGATACCAACAGGTTACATGAAAAGCTGGAACTTTACAATCAGGGCCAAGGCAAGCATGCTGCAGGACCTCAAGTACGAGAGGAGGAAGGATTACCATGAGAATTACTAACGAATCACATAGAACAGGAATGAAACGAATCATCAGCACAACCGGAGCTCCCGGGGCAATCGGGCCATACAGCCAGGCTGTGGAGGCCGGCGGCACTCTTTACATTTCCGGACAGGTTCCCATTGACCCTGCAACAGGTAAGATTGTTGAGGGAGGTATCACCGAACAGACCACCCAGGTACTTAAAAACATCAGGGCGATACTTACTGCAGCAGGTTATACAATGAATGATGTTGTCAAGTCAACCTGCCTGCTTTCAGATATGTCTGATTTCAAAGCCATGAATGAGGTTTATGCGCAGTTCTATACTGCTGACCAGCCTGCCAGGGCTGCTTTCGCCGTGAAAGGCCTGCCGCTTGGCGCCCTCATCGAGATAGAGACGGTGGCCGTTAAATAAAACAGCAGCGACGGATCTGAGACCCGTCGCTGCCTGAATATCAATATGATTTGTGGTACTTATTCGGCCACAACCTCAAATTCAAGATCAACCTTTACATCACGGTGCAGTTTGACAACTGCCTTGTAGCTTCCTACTTCCTTGATTGCATCCTCGCCAAGGAGAATGTTCCTGCGGTCAATTTCATACCCTTTTGCATTGAGGGCTTCAGCCAGCTGAATTGTATTGACTGATCCGAAGATCTTGCCAGCCGAGCTGACCTTTGCACCGATCACGAGCTTCACTCCTGCAAGCTTCTGCGCAAGCTTCTCTGCTTCACTCCTGATCTTTTCCTCCTTGTGCGCCCTCTGCTTCAGATTCTCATTATGAATCTTGATTGCAGAATCAGTTGCCTGTATTGCTAAACCTTTGGGTATAAGGTAATTCCTTGCATAGCCGGTCTTGACAGTAAGAATGTCGTTTTTCTGTCCCAGCTTCTCTATATCCTGCGTGAGAATAATCTTCATTTCTCCTCCTCCTTTACTTTAAAAGATCAGCTACATAAGGAAGCATCGCCAGATGACGCGAACGCTTGATAGCCTTTGCCACCCTCCTCTGGTATTTCAGTGAAGTACCGGTGATACGGCGCGGCAGAATCTTGCCCTGCTCGTTGAGAAACTTCTTGAGGAACTCGGGATCCTTGTAGTCGATGTACTTGATCTTGTTCTTCTTGAACCTGCAGTATTTCTTCTTCTTGATCTCTACTGTAGGCGGTGTCAGGTACCTGATTTCTGAATTGTTCTGTGCCATGATTACTCCTCCCTGACTTTTTCGGTTTCTTTCATCTTTCTCTTCTTCTCAGCATACTCTACAGCATACTTGTCCATGCGGAATGTCAGGAAACGGATGATCCTTTCATCCCTCCTGTACTGAACTTCCAGCTTGTCAATCAACTCGCCCTTTCCGCGAAACTCGATCAGGTAATAAAACCCGGTCGATTTCTTCTGAATGGGATAAGCGAGTTTCTTCAGACCCCAGTTCTCTTCATGAATGATCTCACCTTCGTTGTCAGTGATGATCTTCTTGAATTTCTGAACCGCTTCCTTCATCTGATTCTCAGACAAAACGGGAGTTGCAATGAAAACGGTTTCGTACTGATTCAACATCTCTTAATTGGTTTATATTAGTGTTAATAAATCGGGTTGCAAAAGTAAGACAATAAATCTTAAAAAAAAATATTCCGAAAACTATTTGACTATATTTGTGACGGATATGTACATGTATTGTTAAAACCAGCTATGGATAACTTTATTGTTTCTGCCCGCAAATACAGGCCTGCCACCTTTGACATGGTTGTCGGACAGGATACCATAACCACCACCCTGAGGAATGCAATCAGGAACAATCTTCTCGCCCAGGCATATCTTTTCTGCGGCCCCCGGGGGGTGGGAAAGACAACCTGTGCCAGGATCTTTGCCAAGACAATCAACTGTTCAGATCCCGGGCCTGACGGTGAAGCCTGCGACAAATGCGAATCATGCAAATCTTTTAATTCCCAGGCTTCGTTCAATATTCACGAGCTCGATGCCGCCTCGAACAACAGCGTCGATGACATCCGCAACCTCACTGACCAGGTGCGGATACCGCCGCAGATTGGAAGGTTCAGCGTCTACATAATAGATGAGGTTCACATGCTCTCCACCCAGGCCTTCAACGCTTTCCTGAAGACGCTTGAAGAGCCTCCTTCACACGCGATCTTTATCCTGGCAACTACCGAAAAGCACAAGATTATACCCACAATACTTTCAAGGTGCCAGATATTTGACTTCAACCGCATCAATGTTGACGACATCGTACAGAGGCTGAGTTTTGTGGCAGGGAATGAGGGTGTCAACGCTGAGCATGAGGCTCTGCACGTTATTGCCAATAAGGCTGACGGCGCAATGCGCGACGCACTTTCAATCTTTGACCAGATTGTGAGCTTCAGCGGCAAGACAATCACCTATTCTGATGTAATCGCAAACCTGAACGTACTTGATTATGAGTACTATTTCCGGATCACCGCCGCCGCCATGGAAGGGGATGTTACCTCAGTGCTCCTGACTTATAACGAAATACTTAACAAGGGATTCGACGGTTATAATTTCATGGCCGGCCTGAACAACCATCTCCGTGACCTGCTTGTCAGCCGTGACGAAGCCACGGTTAAGCTGCTCGAGACCTCTCCGTCAATCCGGCAGCGCTACCGCGAACAGGCTGTCAGGGCACAACTGCCATTCATCTACGAAGCGCTTGACATCGGATCACAGTGTATGCTCAATTTTCGCGCCAGCAAAAACCAGCGACTGCACGTCGAACTGGCCCTCCTGCGAATGTGCAACCTGTCTGCCGCAAAAGCACAGGAAGAATTAAAAAAAAAAGCTGAACCTGGCAGTTTAGAGGAGGAGGGTGAATTCAGTGTGTCTCCGCCACGGTCAAATCCTTCATCCCAGGCACCGCCACCCAGGCCGGCACCTGTTTCCGCACCTTCCGCCGGGACAGCCGCTCAACGGCAAAAATCCGCAGCCACCGGCGACGAACCCAGGAAGGTTTCCATTAAGAATATAATTACAGGAGCGAAAACTCCGGAAACTATCGTATCTGAACCACAGCCTGATAGCATCCCGAATTCTTCCGACCACGAGTTCTCATCCGAAGAGCTTCGCGATGCCTGGAACAGCTTTGCAGAGGAGATAAGGGAGGAGAGCCCCAGGATCTCTGTGACACTCTCATCCGTAACGCCAGAACTGCTTGACGACAAAACAGTATTGCTGAAACTTGATAACCTGATCCTCAAGGAAACCTTCGATAATAACTTCAAACCGCGCCTCGAGGGTCACCTGCGGAGGACACTCCGGAACGGCTCCCTCAGGCTTCAGACAAACGTGGAGGCCACCGAGAGGGGAGAGATTCTCTACTCTCCCGAGCAGAAGTTCAATCACCTCGCAGCCAGGAATCCTGCCCTCCGGGAACTGAAAAAAACATTCAATCTGGATTTTGAATAGAGACTAATGTGAAAAGTGTGAGGGCCGGGAAAAATATGAAACCAGCTGAAGACAGTCTTAAAGAAAACAGAAGTGATCAGTTAGCCGACTCCCGCCTGGGAATACTTGCAGGCGGTATTGCACATGACCTCAATACTGTCATTACAACTATTTACGGCTACAGTGAAATTGCGCTCGAAAGTCTTTCAGACTCCCCTGAGGCAGCAGTGAGTATCAGGAAAATCATCGATGCAGCCGACAGGGCAAGGATGCTTACCGGTCAGCTGCTGGATCTGAGCCGCCATGCAGCAAGTGAGAAGCTGCCGGTCAGGGTGGCAGCGGTGCTTGCTGAAACTATTGATTTCATAAGGCCGTCAGTGCCTGAGGGAATACGTATCATGCGCCGTGTGACAGCGCCGGATGCCTATTTGAATGCTGTACCTGCGCAGCTTTTCAGAATTTTTCTGAACCTGACAATGAATGCCATCCAGGCAATGACCGATAAGGGAGGCACGCTTACAGTAACTCTTGGCTGCAGGGAGAATAAAAACGAGGAACAGAACGACGGACAATGCATGGACTTGCATATTCGTTTCAGTGATACCGGTAAAGGTATGGATGAAGCATTGACCGGTGAGATTTTCAAACCTTATTTTTCAGAAGGCAAACAACACGGAACAGGTCTCGGCCTTTCAGTTGTGGCAGATGCCGTCAGGGAGCTTGGCGGCAAAATAGCGGTCAATTCCGCGCGGGGAGCAGGAACCACATTTGACCTTATCATTCCGGGAGCCTTTTTTGGCACTCTCCCTGAAAAAGACTAACTTCGGCCGCCATACAGTGAAAATGAATTAATATGGCAGGAGTAATGATAGTTGAGGATGACAGCGCCCTGCGAGAACTTCTCAGGGATGCCCTCGAAAAACGCAAGTACACTGTTATCTCCGCCGCTGACGGAAGAGAGGCCCTGGCAAAATTCCGCCCCTCGGTGGTCGACCTGGTAATAACGGATCTCCTGATGCCGGAGGAAGACGGACTGATGGTTATAATGAAAATTCGTGAAATCAAGCCATCAACAAGGCTTATAGCGATAAGCGGCGGTGGCATGGCCGGCCCCGGAAGCTACCTCCAGATGGCCAGCAAGCTGGGAGCCGACGCAGTGATATCCAAACCCTTCCTGCCATCAGAACTGGTGATGAAAGTAAAGGAGCTGCTGGGATAAACAATATCATTACTGGCTTGTTTCTGAGAAAAAAAAGAACCATTAAACAAATAAGGATATGTTAACAAAAAAAGTTGAAGAGCTCTGCAACAGACAGATCGAAAGAGAAGGTTACTCGTCAAACCTCTATCTTGCCATGGCTTCATGGGCAGAGACAAAGGGAATGTCAGGCATAGCCGCATGGCTCTATGCACAGGCTGAAGAAGAAAGACAGCACATGCTCAGATTCTTCAGATATGTAAACGAGCGTAACGGTACTGCAATAGTCCCCGAATTCAAGAAACCTCCATTGAAATACAAGGGTATCCCTGAAATGTTCGACGAGGTGCTCAAGCACGAGAAGTTCATCAGTGCCAGTATCAACGAGGTGCTTGAGGCTGCAATGGCTGAGAAGGATCATGCAACCGCCAACTGGATACAGTGGTTCGTTAAGGAACAGGTAGAGGAGGAGAGCAGCGTCCAGCAGATTATTGACAAGCTCGCCCTCGCCGGTCAGCACGGAGTTTACTTCCTTGACCGTGACATTATGAATCTCAGGGGCAAGTAGTAAAACGCTTGCAACAAATAGAACAAAAACCGGGCTCTGTCCCCGGTTTTTTTGTGGCGTGGGGCCGGAACATTGCTGAATCCCCCCGACAACCAACGGCTATCAGGGCGAGATCTGCAGGAAACCACTATTGCCTCTTGCCCCTTCTTTCTTCCCCTGTGAACCATAAAATGTATTATTTTTGCGGTTGTTTTAAAAAAGCAGTAAATGAGCATCGTTAATAAAGTTCTCTCCCTTTTCCTTGGGAACAAGGATGAACGGGACCTTAAGGAGATCAATCCGTTTGTCGAGAAGATTCAGAGGGAAAGCGCACTCGTCACATCGCTTTCAAATGACGCATTGCGTGAAAGGACAGCTGCGCTCAGGCAGGAGATACGTGAACACATATCCGGAGAGGAGAAGGAAATTTCAGACTTGCGGGCAAGTGCTGAAAATGAAGAGGATGTAAACCGCAAGGAAGAACTGTACAACCAGGTAGACAAGCTTGAAAAACAGATACTTGAGAAGATCGAAAACAAGCTTGACGAGGTACTTCCCGTCGCTTTCGCTATAGTAAAAGAGACTGCCCGCCGCTTCAAGGAAAACGATGTGATTGAGGTTACCGCCATGGACTGGGACCGTAACCTCGCAGCCACTCGTCCTTCAATTACAGTGGAGGGAGAGAAGGCCTACTGGAAAAACCGCTGGATGGCAGGAGGCAATGAGATAGTGTGGGACATGGTCCACTATGATGTACAGCTAATCGGCGGCGTGGCTCTCCATAAGGGAAAGATTTCGGAAATGGCAACCGGTGAGGGTAAAACCCTCGTGGCTACACTGCCCGTATTCCTGAATGCCCTGGCAGGGAAAGGCGTTCATATAGTCACAGTGAACGATTACCTCTCGAAACGTGACTCCGAATGGATGGGACCCCTTTATGAGTTCCACGGGCTGTCAGTCGACTGCATTGACAAGCATGAACCCAACTCGCACGCACGACGCAAGGCCTATAACTCGGACATAACTTTCGGAACCAATAACGAATTCGGCTTCGACTACCTCCGTGACAATATGGCGATCAATCCCGAGGACCTGGTACAACGCAAGCACCACTACGCCATCGTTGACGAGGTCGACTCCGTTCTCATCGATGATGCCCGGACGCCACTCATTATCTCAGGACCCACTGCCAAGAGCGATACCGCCCAGTTCGACGAGTACAAGTTCAAGGTGGAAAAACTCGTAAGCGCCCAGCGCAAGCTGGTGACACAGCTGCTGGCCGACTCCAAGAGGCTGATTACCGATGGCGACAATGAAAAGGGTGGCTTGCTTTTGCTCAGAGCCTACAAAGGTCTCCCGAAGAACAGCGCGCTCATCAAGTACCTTAGCGAGGAAGGGGTAAGAACCCTGCTCCAGAAGACTGAGAACTTCTACATGCAGAATAACTCCAAGGAGATGCCCAAAGTCACTGAAGAGTTGTTTTTCGTTATCGACGAAAAGGCAAACTCCATCGAGCTGACTGAAAAGGGCCATGACCTTATTTCGACATCTGTCGAAGACTCCAGCTTTTTTGTACTGCCGGATGTCGGGAGCAAGATAGCAGACATTGAAAAGACTATCAAGGACGAAAAGGAGCGGGTAAAGGCAAAGGACGAATTACTGCAGGACTTTGCAGTCAAATCGGAGCGCGTCCATACCATGACCCAGCTGATGAAGGCGTACACCCTCTTCGAGAAGGATGTGGAGTATGTGGTCATGGACAACAAGGTCAAGATAGTGGACGAGCAGACCGGACGTATTCTTGAGGGGCGCCGGTATTCTGACGGACTCCACCAGGCCATAGAAGCGAAGGAAAACGTAAAGGTTGAGGCTGCAACCCAGACCTACGCTACAATCACCCTGCAGAACTACTTCAGGATGTACCACAAACTGGCAGGTATGACCGGTACGGCCATTACCGAAGCAGGTGAGTTCTGGAACATTTACAAACTTGACGTGGTGGTCATACCGACGAACGTACCCGTCATCAGGAATGACCATGAGGATCTTGTCTACAAGACCAAGCGCGAGAAATACAATGCGGTCATTGATGAGATCGTAAAACTGAACAAGGCTGGCAGGCCTGTCCTCGTCGGTACCACATCCGTTGAAATATCGGAGCTTCTCAGCAGGATGCTGAAGATGAAGGGACTGAAGCACAATGTGCTGAACGCCAAACTGCATCAACGTGAGGCAGAGATAGTTGCAGAAGCCGGAAAGACCGGCACCGTTACAATCGCAACCAACATGGCGGGCCGCGGAACAGACATCAAGCTTACCCCCGAAGTGAAGAAGGCGGGGGGTCTTGCAATTATCGGGACAGAAAGGCATGAATCACGGCGCGTTGACCGCCAGCTGAGGGGACGTGCAGGTCGCCAGGGTGACCCCGGATCATCCCAGTTCTTCGTCTCCCTCGAGGATGATCTCATGCGCCTTTTCGGTTCTGAGAGAATTTCAGGAATAATGGACAAACTGGGCCTGAAAGACGGGGAGATGATTCAGCATCCCATGATTACCAAGTCTATAGAGAGAGCCCAGAAAAAGGTCGAGGAAAACAACTTCGGCATCAGGAAACGGTTGCTGGAATATGACGACGTAATGAACTCACAGAGGGAGGTCATCTACAGCAAGAGACGCCATGCACTGCTCGGTGAGAGACTCAGTGTTGATATTGCGAACATGATGTTTGACGTGACTGAAAACATCGTCACTACATATAAGGATGTATCTGATTTTGAAGAGTTTCAGTTTGCCCTTATCAGGTCGCTCTCGATTGACTCCCCGGTGACGAAGGCTGACTTCGGCAAGAACAGCAACAATGAAGTAGTTGATACTGTATATGATAAGGTGCTTGAAGCCTACAGGCGCAAGAGCGAAATCATCTCGGCGACTGCCTTTCCCGTGCTGAAGGACGTCTATGAGCGGATGTCAGCCACCTATGAGAACGTGGTTGTGCCCATCTCTGACGGAGCACGCACCTACAATGTAATCACAAACCTGAAGGCTGCCGTTGAGAGCCAGGGCAGGGAACTTCTCCGTTCCTTCGAGAAGACAGCAGTGCTGGCAACAATTGACGACGCATGGCGCGAACACCTCAGGGAGATGGACGATCTCAAGCAGTCAGTGCAGAATGCCACCTATGAGCAGAAGGACCCGCTCCTAATCTACAAGTTCGAATCATTCGAACTTTTCAAGACGATGATCAACAAGGTGAACCAGGATGTTGTCAGTCTCCTGATGAAGGGCACTATCCCTGCCGCTGCTTCCACAGACAACGTAAGGGAGGCCCAGCGCCGCAGACAGGCTGATATGAGCAGGCTGAGGACCCAGAAGAGCGATTATGACAGCTATCGCAGCGGAGGGGGAGGCTCGCCTGAACAGAAACAGAAGCAGATGGCTCCTGTCAGGGTTGAGAAAAAAGTCGGGCGGAATGATCCATGCCCGTGCGGCAGCGGAAAAAAATACAAGCACTGCCATGGCCAGGGCCTCGCTGATTCTGCAGGAGCATAGCCCTGCCCTGACTGGTATGTATAGGCTGATTATGCCCGTGTCTCAGGGCTTCCGATAAGTGAAAGGTAATGCATTGCCTGATCAATGAAAAATGCAATGCTGAAGGGCTTGGGCGCCCTGATCATAAAGTCATATGGTGCTTTCTCAGGCTCATCCGTTATGTCAGGCCCGACTTTCATTGGCGCCGTGGAAAGAGCTGCAAGTGCACTTAGCTGAAAGAGCGAAGAGGGGTTGATATCTATCAGGAGGTCATATTTTGTCTCAAGGAATTTTCTCGCATCATCTGAGACAGGGAAATAAGCCCAGTTAAGATCATTCTTCCTCAGAAATTTCATGTATGACAGACCGGTGAGCCTGTCAGGAACACTTTTGCCGGGAATCCATGCTATCACCTCGACACTTTTGCCATTCTCTGAAAACTGCCGGTTGAGAGCTGCAAGATGCTGAAAATCATTCTCGAATGAGGCGTCCCAAAGGATCCCAATCTTCCTGACCCGGTCAAGGCTGAAGTCCTGCTTCATCCTCCTCAGTGCAGTAAGGCGCCTGTTAAGCATCATCCTGCCGGCTTTTAACCTCATATTGACAACGAGTCCCATAAGAATGCAAACCTATAGATTTTTTGGCTTATCAGGATTACTGACCGTATTATTCTTTAATCATTTTGACAAACTCTTCCTCTGTGATTACAGGAATCCCCAGTGAAACAGCCTTTGCCCTTTTTGCAGGTCCCATGTCGCTTCCGGCAACCACGAAAGAGGTATTCCCGGAGACTGATCCAGCTGTTTTGCCTCCTGCAGCTTCCACAGCTGCCTTGATGCCCTCGCGTGTAAACTGCTCAAATGTTCCGCTCACCACAACTGTCTTGCCTGCCAGGGGGCCGGCTGATCCGCCGGTCTGACCGACACCCTCGAAAGTCATCCCGGCTTGCCTGAGCCTCCTTATAATTTCCTGGTTGTCTTTATCGGAGAAGTACTCACGTACGCTGGCGCTGATGCGAGGACCTATGTCGGGCAGGGCAAGCAGCTCATCTTCAGTTGCGTTCATCAGGCTGTCAATGTCAGGAAATGCGCCGGCAAGTGTTTTCGCCACAGTTTCGCCGACATGCCTGATGCCCAGGGAAAACAGCTTCCTGTTCCAGGGGGCGGAGAGTGACGATGCAAGTGAAGCCAGTATGTTGGATGCTGATTTGTCACCCATCCTGTCAAGTGATGCAAGCTGATCATGTTTCAGATCATACAGGTCTGCCACATTGTGCACAAGACCGTTTGACCACAGCAATTCGACAGTTTCCTCTCCGAGACCCTCTATATCCATTGCCTTTCGCGAGACAAAATGAATGATCCGCCTTGTGATCTGTGGCGGGCAGTGCAGGTAGTTGGGACAGTAGTGGTTGGCTTCGCCCTCGTTACGCACAAGCGGAGTGGAACATTCAGGGCATTTCTCAGGGAACCTGACTGCGGCAGCATCACCTGAACGCTGCCCGGCATCAACCCCCACAATCTTGGGGATGATCTCGCCACCCTTCTCAATTATCACGCTGTCACCGAAGTGCAGCCCCAGGAGCTCTAGCTGATCACTGTTATGCAGAGAGGCGCGCCTGACGGTTGTCCCGGCAAGCTGCACGGGACGAAGGTTGGCAACAGGAGTGATATTGCCGGTTCTTCCCACCTGGAAATCGACAGACAGCAACTCTGTTACTGCCTGTTCTGCTGCGTACTTGTAGGCGATCGCCCATCGGGGAGATTTGGCTGTGCTTCCAAGAAGCTGCTGTGAAGCAAGTGAGTTAACCTTAATTACCACCCCGTCAGTATCATATGGCAACTGTTTTCGTTCTGTTTCCCACTTTCTTATGAAGCTGATCACACCGGCCATGTTGCTGCATCTTTCCATCACGTCAGGAGTCCGGAAACCCCATGAGCGGGCTGCCATTATATTGTCATAATGATTGCCGGCCGGGAGGTTGTCTCCCAGGAGGAAGTACAGGAAACATTCAAGCGGACGCGTTGCCACGACTTTAGGGTCCAGGAGCTTGAGCGTACCCGCTGCTGCATTGCGGGGATTGGCAAAGGGAGCCTCCCCCTTCTCCAGGCGGGCAGCATTCATCTCCCTGAAGCCCTTAAGAGGCAGATATATTTCACCACGAATTACGAAAGAGGAGGGGACTCCGGAAGCACTGATCCTGACGGGTATACTGCGGATGGTCCGTACATTCACTGTCACATCATCACCCACCATGCCGTCACCACGTGTAACCGCACTAACCAGGGCCCCATTCTCATATGTCAGGCTGATTGAGACTCCGTCATACTTGAGCTCACATATATATTCAGGCTCGTGACCCAGGGTCTTTTGCACCCTCTCACCGAACTCTGTGAGTTCCTCCTCACTGTATGTGTTCCCAAGTGACATCATGGGCCACCGGTGCTGCACCTGGACAAACTCCTCAGTGAGATCACTGCCAACCCTCATTGTGGGAGAGTCAGGAGTAATCAGTTCAGGGAAATTCTTCTCGAGTGTCTGAAGCTCATTTAAAAGCAGGTCAAATTCAAAATCAGTTATAACAGGTTGATTAAGAACATAATATCTATGATTATGTTCATCGATTGTTTTCCTGAGTTCTTCGACCCTTTGTTTCGCATCGGAAAGCTTCATATTGAATATCGGAAGGTGTTTGAATAATGATTTTAACTCCAGACCCCGGGTATCCTGGTCCCGCATGTGCATTTACCTCCGGATAGTGCCTGTGACACTATCCTGAATCCGCTCCTGTCAACCACCTTCCTGCCGCAGGAAGGACAGTTTGTATCATCACTTCCGGCACCCGGTAGATTTCCTATGTAGACATATTTAATTCCGGCGGCCCTTGCTATCTCTGCAGCCTTGGTGAGAATGCCGGCTGGTGTGGGGGGAAGGTGCTCAAGCTTGTACTGCGGCTGGAAGCGGCTGAAATGCAGCGGAGTGTCAGTGAATCCGTTCTCAGCCAGCCAGTCGCACATCTGCCTGATCTCATCAGGCTTATCCGTCCACCCCGGAACAACCAGGTTCGTGATCTCCAGCCAGACACCTTCATCACGGTAAGTTCTGAGGCTGTCAAGGACGGGCTGCAGTCTGCTGCCCGTGAGCTTTAGATATGTGCTGTCACTGAATGATTTAAGATCTATGTTTGCGCCGTCAATGTAGCGGCAAAGCTGTTTCAGAGGCTCCCGGTTGATGTAGCCGTTTGAGACCATGATGTTCTTTATTCCCTTCTCCCTGGCAATCCTCGATGTTTCGTAAACATATTCATAGAAGGTTACGGGCTCCGAATAGGTATAGGCAATTGACCTGCATCCTCCGGCGGAAGCCTGTGCCACCACATCCTCGGGTGGCAGGTCGAAATTCCTTGTCTTGTCAGGTGAAGTCTGTGAAATTGTCCAGTTCTGGCAGTTGAGGCATGCCAGGTTGCAGCCGGCTGTGGCGATTGAAAAGGCGGTGGTGCCCGGAAGAAAATGGTACAGAGGTTTCTTCTCCACCGGATCTGTGTTTATAGCACATGGATTGCCGAAAGCCATAGTATAAAGCTTTGATTTCCTGGCTATCCGGTTGTGACAATCGCTCAGTTCACCATCCTTGAGAGTACATTCGTTCGGGCAGATCAAACATACAACCCCCTTCGGGCCTGCCTCCTGGAACATGGCGAGCTTTTCTCCCGCGACCGGCCTGATTGCAGCAGCCGGAAACGGACCAAGAAAACCTGCTGCCAGGGCAAGTGAACTCTTCCTGGCGAAGCTCCTCCTGGAAATCATATTGCTGTTGTCCCTCAATCTGTTATGGATTCTTTTGCCGGTTGTAAATCTACTCTTTTATCGTCACAGATGCAACAACGCCTGACAGCAAAATGAACAGAGCGGTTATAAAACATCCGTTTGCTGTTCCTGCAGCCGGAACGAGCAGTGTCGCTGCGGTCAGGTAACCGAAAGCAGATCCTGCCATGTCAGCCGAGTATACCCTTCCGGTCATACGGTTGTCAGATCCAGATGTCAGTATCCTGTATATTGCGCCGGTTACTACTCCGGCTGCAGGCAAAGCTATGAAAATGAAAATCAGTACCGGGCCGGAGGATGATTCAGCAAGAGCTGGTGCCAGAAATCCCGTAATTGTGATTATCCCTGTCAGTATAAGTATGCAAATCTTAAGGCTCTTCAGGGCAAGACGTTCGCCAAGTGCTGCTCCCGCTGCAAGTCCGGCCATCAACAGGGTCAGGATGACAGAAGAGAGAATGTAAATGTTGCCGGCTGTCATTTGCAGGATAAAGATTATTATCATTCCGAATCCGGCCAGGCCTGCAGAAGAGGCGAACATTACCTGACCGCCCCTTGATATAAATGCAAATGAAAGTATAATCAGCAATGCCAGCAAGCCAATAATTCCGCCCCTCATTCCCATCCTCTCCAGTGAAAGGAGGTTCGTGAAGAGAGATGTTACCGGCCGGAGAGCAGTATTCATCCCGGCTTCCCTGTCGACATTTGACAGTATCTGCTCAGTCCTGGACTTTATCTCACAGTCATTCAGGTAGTCGCCGTTGACATAACTGGTCTCTGTGCCGCGCGCCACGGCAAGTTGCACCACCGCGGGGTTGACAGGGGTACCGGAGGCAACGGCGTAAAGCATGGAGCCCGGGATCAGGGTCACATGACTGAAGACATCTGACAATGCATTGAAGAAAGGAGAGAATCCCCTCCTGTAACTCTCGGGTGAATAATTGAACCAGGGCATTGGAGTGCACATGAAAATGCCGTCCGGTGAGAGCTGTTCCCTTACCAGCCTGAAATACTCAATGGTATAGAACCTGTTGACTGACAGTGTCGAAGGAGGGGGTATCAACTGGATGATTGCATCATATACAGCACCGTCAGCTCTCAGGAAAGCCACCGGGTCATTACGGACTACCTTCACCTTCATGCGACCACAGACAGTGTCATGGATTCCCTCAACTGCAATGAGACCAGGGTCCATCTCAAGGTAGGTCAGTTCGCCGATGCTGTACTTCATCAGTTCAGGCAGGTGTCTCCTCAGCCCGCCTGAGACGAGCAGTACTTTTTCATAGCCTTGGCGCTGCAGCAATGCATAATGGATATTCTCCTCGGCAGAAATCACGTCACCAGGCGAAAAGACCGGTCTGTGGTCATAAAAAACGGTATATACATCACTGTAAATTCCGGTGGTGATGTTCCCGAATGGCGTGTCTATGCTGTTTCCGGCTCTGACGCCAGGCATGAGAAGGCTTCTCACAGCCTTGTCAGGAGGGAAGATGAACATCAGTAATCCAAGGATTAACATGACTGTTGTTACAGCCATCTTAATCCTGCCTGAGTATCCCAGAAACCATACTGCACATGCCACAGCTGATGCGAGGATAATCATATAGAGCAGGTAGTTGGGTATCCTGATGGTCACCGCCAGTGCTGTTGCCAGACCTGCGGCCACTGATCCTGCAGTCTCGGCGGCGAAGCTGGTACCTGTCCGGACAACACCCGCAGCATTCCTCAATACCGAGATGCGCACGAATATCAATGCCGAGATAAATGTTACCGGCGCCACGGTTACGGCCAGTATAACCAGCGCCTGGAAAAAGGTTGGAGTCTCACCCGGGCTGAGTACTATCCGGTTCATCATCAGGAAACAGACCGGGGCAAGGACAGTACCGGCAAGCAATGTCCACACCATCCTCCTCATGGATGTGATTACCGACCTGCTTCCCGTAGCGGCGCCGCCGGCCGCGATTATGAGCCAGAGCCATAGAAAGAGGCCCGTCATGGTTTCAGTGCCGCCTCCGAGGATGGCAGCCTCACGTATCAGTATAAACTGCGATGCCGAGCTTACAAAACCCGTCAGCAGCAGCAGTGGCCTGAGCCGTAAGGCAGGCATCCCTGCGGCAGATACCCCTGGTACCGGGGGCGTCGTATGCGGAGCAACTTCATTTTCACGGATACGCGACCTGCGGAAATAGTATGCCATGTGCCAGGAGAGGTGAATAATGGCTGCAAAAGCCATTGCTATGCCTGCTTCCACATGCCATTGCAGTAGTGGCCCGGCAAAAGACACCTCCCAGCGGTAGGTTATGCGCAACGCCAGAAAGAGACCCGGGATTGCAGCGACAAGAAAGGATAACAGAAGGATCCAGTTCCAGAAACGACGGTGAGATTGCCCCGGGGTAAAGCCCGAGGAGGCAAGGTAAAGTGAAAAAAGGTAAATGACCAGGACGGTCACCCCTGTAGTTAAGACATGATAGGTCATTTCTGCTCCTGTTCGCCGAAGACATATGCCTCGTAGACAAATATCTCCACGTCACTCTCTTTCCAGCCGTCCCATCCGATGCCAGCCTTGTCACGGGCACAGTAACCCAGGAACTGTTCCACGCTCCATTCTCTTTCAGTTGCTACCTGGGGAAGCAGGGTACCTGACCTGAAGCCTTTTTTGATATAGATTCCGTGAAGGCCTATCTTTATCTCGTTGATACTGTTAATTTTCTTCATTGGTCCGAGAACCGAAATCTCCAGGTGAACAGAAGGGTATTCGGATTTCGTCAGAGCCGGGAACCTGGGGTCTCCGAAAGCAGCTTCAACAGCCATGGCTGATATCACTTCAAACAGTGGATCAGTTGAGGTGAACCGTCCGATACATCCCCTGAGGTCACCCTCTTTGGTCAGCGTCACGAATGCCCCGAGCGGTTCCCTGAGCCGTGGTGTCAGTTTGCCCTCCTCCACGGTGGCAGGTTTGCTTCCGTTCAGTTTTGCTGTAATAGCCTCTCTTGCAATGCCGAGGAGGGTCTTTTTCTCACCTGCTGTCAGTGTGAAATTTTCACTTGAAGAACCCCTCTTCTCGAGTACTATTGCATTGTAACCAACAACCTCATCCTTCGAACCTGCTTTTGAATCACCAGAATTGGTGTATTCCACGTTGCGGAACCGCAGACCATCAGCCTTCTCAACCATATAAAGGAGAACTGCCCCGGCCGGCCACCCGCACATGGCAGTTGCAAGGTTGTCAGTACCGGATGATTCTAAATTCCTGATTGCCCTGATAAATGCTTCGGCATCACCCTTTATTATGGCATCGCTCGCCAGCCTGTCAATACGCTTCGCATCCTCATATGATGGGTAATGCGAAAAGTCACTGCTGATAATGAAAAGATTGCGTTCATTGAACCACGGCTGAAGCCCTGATGCAATTGCCTTCAGAACAGAGGTGTTCCTTGTCCCTATCAGTATCGGTACGATAGCCGGAGGTTTCGTGAAATGATACTGTATGAATGGCAATTGTACCTCGAGCGAATGCTCGGGCCCGTGAGCCTCATCCTTTTCGATGAACCACCTGTTTGTCGACCTGAGTTTTTCACCCAGTTCCATGTTGACCTTCAGAGTTCCCAGCGGGGTTGCAAGGTTCCCGGCGCTGTATACTGCGGCTCCCTCAAAACCATACCTGTGACTGACTCCGATAAGGAAGATATTGTCATATGCAGCATCAGAAGGTATTGCAGCAAAACCTGCAGCTGCCGTGTGCCCGGAATAAACATACCCGGCATGTGGTACAATTATGGCTCTGACCATTGCTCCGGCATCAGGCTTGCCGCATGATGCAAAATACCCTGCAAGTTCACTCTTAAGCCTTTCGCTCCCGGATGGATAGAAACTCCCTGAAACAACCGGTTGCCTGTCATGTCCCTGTCCAAAAATGTTCATCAGCGGAAAAATTAACATTACCAGGATTATACTAACCGTTTTCATAGCAAAGCAGTCGCATCCCGTAAAGTTAAACCAAAAACCGGTAAAAACCGAGGCTGACCCTGTCAGATGAGAACTATATTCTCTTTCAGGGTGTTTCCGTCTTCATCGACTCCGTAGAGCCTGATGCCTACACTGCAGGTGGCATCAGCGGTGACATCCAGGAACGGGGAGAGGGATTCCCTTACATCTTCCTCACCCATTGAATCATACTCCTCGATGTCAAAATAGAGATGCACAAACAGTATATGATCACTCTTCTTGATTTTTGTCAGCACTTTCAGAATTTTCCCCATCCAGATAACAGAAGAGGTGTTGAAGTAATCAACGTTAAATTTCAGATTCGTGCTCTCAGCCGGATTCTTGGCGTACTCTGACGCCCACTTATACAGCGGCTCAAAGAAACCTGAAGCGTTTTCCGGCAATGATTTGCCGGTAAATGTCAGATTCCCGGTGGCTGCCGTAAAACTTACCTGCGGAGTTTTAGAGGTAGCCTCAATTCGAATATCCTGTAGTTTTACCATAAAGTCTAATTCCTTCCCATGTCTTGTACAAATGCCCCAATGTACAAGCTAAAGGTAACCTGTTTTTCAACGTGGTGTAGGAGTTTTCGTCAAAAAATAATGAACAGTTATCAACTTTTTTGAACAATTTCTGATCACCGACTGATCATTTGAAGGGCTCTTTAAACAACTAATATACTATATTTGCAGCCGTAACCGAAACAGGATGGAAAAGTTGCTCAGATCAGGGATAAAAGAGGCTGTAAGAACACTTTACGGTGTTTTGGCTGATGATGATCTCCTGCAGATACAGAAAACCCGGAAGGAATTTGTCGGCGACTTCACCCTGGTGGTCTTCCCGCTTTCTAAAACTTCACACCGTTCACCGGAACAGACTGCCACTGAGATTGGCGAATATCTGAGGAAAAATATTGACGCAGTAAGCGGATACAATGTCATTAAGGGATTCCTGAACCTGACAATATCACCGGCAGAGTGGGGCAGAAGGCTTGCTGAAATGCACTCTGACTCCCGTTACGGTTTCTCACAGCCCGGCCATGATGCCGAGACCATAGTGATTGAATTCTCTTCCCCGAATACAAATAAACCGCTCCACCTGGGTCATATACGCAATAACCTCCTTGGCTTCTCCCTCTCGAGAATCATCGGCGCAGCCGGAAACAAGGTCGTGAGAACCAATATTGTAAATGACAGGGGTATCCACATCTGCAAGTCAATGCTCGCATGGCAGAAGTACGGTAATGGACGCATTCCGGCTTCAGAAGGGATTAAAGGCGACCACTTCGTGGGCGATTTTTATGTCCTTTTCGAAAAGAAGCTGAAAGAGCAGGCCTCAGAACTTGTTGAAGCAGGAGCAACACCGGAAGAGGCACGCGAAAATGCGCCATTGATGCAGGAGGCACGCCGTCTCCTTCTGAAATGGGAGGCAGGTGACCCGGAAACCGTAAAGCTGTGGCAAATGATGAACTCATGGGTCTACGAAGGATTCGACGTTACCTACAAGGCCTTAGGTGTGGAGTTTGACAGGATTTATTATGAGTCTGAAACCTATAAGGTAGGCAAGGAAATCGTCCTGCGATCCCTTGAAGAGGGACACCTCACACGCAGGGAAGACGGATCCGTATGGATCGACCTCACCGCAGACAAACTGGATCAGAAGCTTCTGCTCCGGTCCGACGGCACAGCTGTCTATATGACGCAGGACCTTGGTACAGCTGTAATAAGGTACAACGACTACCACTTCAACCGTCATATTTACGTGGTTGGAAATGAACAGAACTATCACTTCCAGGTGCTTACACTTGCATTGAAGAGAATGGGATACGAGTGGGCTGACGGACTCCACCACTTCTCATACGGAATGGTTGAACTGCCCGAAGGAAAGATGAAGTCGCGCGAAGGTACAGTGGTAGACGCCGACGACCTCATCGGGGAGATGACAGCCACAGCCACTGTGATGTCGCAGGAGCTCGGCAAACTGGGCGGTTACAGCCCGGAAGAGAAAGAGAATATATGCCGGCAGATAGGTCTGGGAGCGCTGAAGTATTTCATTCTGAAAGTAGACCCGAAGAAGAACATGACCTTCAATCCGCAGGAATCAATTGATTTTAATGGCAATACCGGCCCGTTCATACAATATACCTTCGCCCGTATCAGGTCAGTTTTGAAGAAAGCTGAAGAAACCGGCATATCGGACCATTCGGATTATCCTGATGGATTGATCCCCAACGCCAAAGAGATCAGTGTGATACGGCTCCTGAACGATTTCCGGCAGGTTGTGCGTGAAGCAGCAGGGGAACTCAGTCCTGCCCTGATTGCCAATTACTGTTATGACCTTGCCAGGGAATTCAACCAGTTCTACCATGACTACTCAATCCTGGGTGAGGAAGACAAAAATGTACGTAATTTCCGCCTCCGGCTGTCGGAACTGACCGGTAATGTGCTGGAAAAAGGGCTTTACCTTCTGGGAATAGAAGCCCCTGAAAGAATGTAAAATTTATATTGTCAGATAATTATGTTTGAAAGCCTGAGTGAAAGACTGGAACGCTCCTTCAAGATACTGAAGGGAGAAGGGGTGATCTCTGAAATCAATGTGTCGGAAACCCTCAAGGATGTGCGAAGGGCGCTTCTCGATGCTGACGTTAACTTCAAGATAGCCAAGCAGTTTACTGATACTGTCAAGCAGAAGGCGATGGGTCAGAACGTGCTGAAGTCGGTCAAACCGTCACAGATGATGGTAAAGATTGTGCACGATGAGCTGGTGGAGCTGATGGGAGGGGAGAAGAGCGAGATAAACATCAAGGCCAACCCTTCAATAATACTGATAGCCGGGCTTCAGGGAAGCGGCAAGACAACATTCAGCGCCAAGCTGGCTAAGCTTTTGAAAAGCAAGAGAGGCAAACACCCTCTGCTGGTGGCTGGTGACGTCTACAGGCCGGCGGCAATTGAGCAGCTGAAGGTGCTAGGTTCGCAGATAGAGGTCCCGGTTTATACAGAAGAGGGAAGCCGTAATCCCGTGGAGATTGCCAGGAATGCTGTCAGGGAAGCTAAGAAGAACGGCAATGACCTTGTAATCATAGACACTGCCGGACGTCTCGCGGTGGATGAGGAGATGATGAACGAGATAGCTGCCGTCAAAAACGCTGTTACCCCGCACGAGACACTCTTCGTGGTTGACTCAATGACTGGCCAGGACGCAGTAAACACCGCATCCGAGTTCAATGAAAGAATAGACTATGACGGTGTGGTTCTCACCAAGCTCGACGGCGATACCAGGGGTGGTGCAGCCCTTTCAATAAGATCAGTTGTCAACAAGCCCGTCAAGTTCGTCAGTACCGGTGAGAAGATGGATGCAATTGACATCTTCTACCCTGAAAGAATGGCTGACAGGATCCTGGGTATGGGTGATATCGTCAGCCTGGTTGAGAAGGCACAGGAACAGTATGACGAGGCTGAGGCACGGAAGCTGCAGAAGAAGATTGCCAAAGACCAGTTTGACTTCAATGACTTCATCTCCCAGATACAGCAGATCAAGAAGATGGGGAACATGAAAGACCTGATGGGCATGATCCCCGGTGTGAGCAAGGCTATCAAAAACCTTGATATTGACGATAATGCATTCAAGGGAATAGAAGCGATCATCTCCAGCATGACCCCGGCCGAGAGATCGAATCCGGTGCTGCTCAACGGGAGCCGCCGGAAAAGAATTGCTGAAGGAAGCGGTACAACAGTCACGGAGGTGAACAGGCTTCTCAAACAGTTTGATGAGACGCGCAAGATCATGAAAATGGTTGCCAAAGGAGGTGACCTGTCAAAGATGGCGGTTAGGAAGCGTTAGCAAGGCAATAGGCAATAGGCAGTAGGCAGTAGTGTTAAATCGCAAATCGCAAATCCAAATGTATCAGATCATTGACGGAAAACAGACTGCAGCCGTGATCCGTGGCGAGATTGCCGCCGCGGTGGCTGAGATCAGAGCCCGCGGAGAACGGGTTCCCCACCTCGCGGCCATACTCGTCGGAAATGACGGCGGAAGCGAGACCTACGTCTCGCATAAGGTGAAGGACTGCGAGGAAGTGGGATTCAGGTCAACCCTGATAAGAATGCCTGCAACCGTGAGTGAACAGGTACTGCTTGACAAGGTCATGGAGCTGAACGGTGACCCGGAGCTTGACGGACTGATCGTTCAGCTGCCACTGCCTGACCATATCTCCGAGCACAGGGTAATCGAGACAATCAGCCCGGATAAGGATGTGGATGGATTTCACCCGGTCAATGTAGGCAGGATGGCTGCCGGACTGCCGTCCTTTGTCTCGGCGACACCTGCAGGTATCATGGAACTGCTGAAACGCTACAACGTACCCCTTAAAGGCGCTGAATGCGTTGTGGTGGGCCGCAGCAACATCGTGGGCCGGCCTGTGAGCATACTGCTCTCACAGAAAGGTGTCGATGCAACCGTCACAGTTGTACACAGCCGCACCCGCAACATCGCAGAGACTGTCAGAAGGGCAGATATAATAATTGCTGCCATCGGGCAGCCGGGATTCATAACTGCTGACATGGTTAAGGAGGGAGCGGTTGTCATAGATGTTGGCACAACACGTGTCGATGCCCCTGATACAAGGGCAGGATGGAGGCTGAAGGGCGATGTTGATTTTGAGAATGTAGCGCCAAGATGCTCCTGGATTACACCTGTTCCCGGGGGCGTGGGCCCTATGACCAGGGTCTCCCTGCTGCTGAACACACTGAAGGCCTGCAGGAAATAAGCGTATTCAAAGGATTTTGTTGTTCTTTACCGGTGACAGTCAGACATACCGGCATAATCACCTGAAAAGCCTACGGAAGGCTTATGCCCGTGAAATAGAGGTCGTAACCCCCTTTGCCCCCCGGTCTGTCCGAAGAGAAGATAAGGAAGAAGTTTTCGAACTTCAGGTCGATACCAAGCACAGGCCTGTACTCGTTCGCTGCTGAGTTGATGGCAGGCCCCATGTTGAAAGGTGAACTCCACTTCCCGTTGCGGAACACAGAGTAGTACAGGTCGAAACCACCCATCCCGCCTTGCATATCAGACGCAAATACCATATACCTGTTCCTTACGTAGGGACACTTTTCATCCATTGTGCTGTTTATGCTGTCAACGGCTGCCGGCACTGCCGCAGGAGAGAGGAACCATTCGTCGAGGCTCATTCCTGCCGGTCTGCTGAGCATGTATATATCGAAATCACCGCCTCTGTCAGAGCAGAACCAGGCTGTGTCAAGCGTGGTTCCCAGCGAGAGGTATGCATCATCAGACGGTCCGTTGAACAGTGTCGCCCCGACAGGGGCTTTAACCACCGGCAGACTGGCAAAGGCAGGGATATAGCTTGTGTAAACTATATCGAGGCCGTTTTCCGCGGTCCGGGTTGCAGCCGCCATGTACTCGAGCCCGTTGCGGCCATTGAAAAACCTTAACGGACCGAACTGGTCGCCATTGTTATTGAATGCCGTGGTGAGCCTGTCAAGAAAATTATCATTCACCATTTCTGATTCAAGCTGAAATGAACCGGTTGTCTGCCCGAATGAGTAGAATATCATCCCGCAGGTGAGATCGAACTCACCTCCCGCGCTTTGCCTGTTCGAAGAGAAGACCACCTGACGGCTAGAATTAATCCGCCCTGCCTCAATATCCATATTGTAATCGTCAAACTCTGTGTTGAGGCCCTCAAGAGCTATTAAAGAATCAGGGAAGATGCCCAGCTCATAGTTGATTTTCAACGGCTCTTTCCGGCAGCCCGTGAGGAGCGTCATAACTAAAATAACAGTAATAGAAACAAATAACCTGCTGCTGGTCATGACAGTCGTTTATTTAATAACGGGCAGCAAAGATGTTTAATATGGGCAAAATGAAAAAAACCGGACCCTGGGCCCGGTTTCAGAAGGTAGAATTCAGGTTAATTCTAGGGTAATATTTGGTTTGAGGGTAAGCTTCTGAACTCAATTGTAAGATGTAAACCGGCACCAATAGGTTGCGTGATCCATATATTTTTTTTACAAACACCTGTTTATCATGTTTATAAAAACAGAAGCCTGTTGATAATTGATGCCCGGTCCGGGCTAACCGAACTAATTAAATGTTACATTTGCAGAATATTTTTTCGGGGAGATGGAAGAAGAAAGATCCGGTTTTGTGCACGACAGTGAGTTGGATGAGGTGATTCTCCGGTTTGAAAGAATGCGGAAGAATAAGGAGACCTGTTATTTCGATGTCAATGAGTTTGAGACTATTATAGACTATTACCTGGAGGGAAACAATCCAGTTCACGCCTTTGAGGCGACCTCACTGGCATGTGAACTCCATCCCAACTCTGTTCCGATACTCATAAGGAAGGCCCGCGTACTCCTGGAGAAGGGAAGAGCCACAGAGGCTCTTACAATAGCCAAACGGCTTGAAAGCATCGAGCCTGGCAACTGTGACATATACCTTTGCAAGGCAACAGCACTCGCAATGCTGGGTGATATTGCCGGAGCCCGTAAGATGTTCGACATTGCCCTTGATACGGATTCAGAGGACCAGGAAAACATACTGTACAGCATCACCTCAGTACTTCAGAACCTCAATTTTCACGAGGAGATGATCCCGTATCTCCACAGGCTGACCGAGCTTGAACCTGATTTTCCGGCTCATCTCTATGACCTCGCATACGCGTACGACAAGAAGGGTGATCACCGGACCAGCATTAAGTACTATACACAGTATCTCGACGAGGATCCTTACTCTGACAGTGCGTGGTACAACCTCGGCATAATATACAACAAAACAGGTGATTACGGCAAATCTCTCGAGGCTTATGACTTTGCCCTTGCACTGAATCCGGATAACACCTTCGCCCTTTTTAACAAGGCAAACATCCTCAGCAACCTTGGAAAATACACCGAAGCCATGGATGTCTACCGCCAGTTTGTTGAGGAGGAGCCTGACAGCCTCGAGGGCCTGACATACCTTGCCGAGTGCTATGACAAGACAGGAGATGAGACAATGGCTCGCAAGTATTACGCCGAGGCTATAGATATTACACCTGATTTTCCTGATCCCTGGTACGGTCTGGGATTGTTGTCACTTTCGCGCAACAGGCCCGCAGAGAGCATCACTCCACTGAAGAAAGCCATCGAGCTCGACCCCGAGAACCCTGACTACTGGTTCTCCCTCGGGAAGGCTCACATAATGAATGGAAATGTCATGGAGGCAGTCAGATGTTTTATCGAAACCCTGATAATTGACGGCTATTATGACGAAGCCTGGATTGAGACAGGCATAGTGGTTATGATGACAGGAGCTTACAGGGGCGCCATCCGTATCCTCAAGAAAGCCGCGAAAATCAGCGGAGACCTGCCCGGAATATACTTCCTGCTGGCCTCCGCATACCTCCATACTGGCAATATGACTGAAGCCACACGCAACCTGGTCAGGGCGGTAAGGATTGATAATGAGCTCCTTGAAGAGTATTCTGTACTCCTTCCGGAGGAGAAGCTGACCAATGCAATGAGACGACTGTTCAGGAAAACCAATTAGCATATGAAACTGGCAAGAGAACTTCTGACACATATTCCGGAGAGGCCTCCGAAGCCCAGAAAAGAGGGGCTCACGATGGTTATGGATAAGGGACTGAGTCTTAGGGAGGCCGAAGATTTTGCAGAAGTGGGCAGCGCTTATGTCGACTTCGTGAAGCTGGGATTCGGAACTTCGGTGATAACCCCGAATGTGGAAAAGAAGATTAAAACCTACCATGATGCAGGAATGACAGTCTACTTCGGAGGAACACTGTTTGAGGCATTCATAATCAGGGGAATGTACACCGGGTACGTTGATCTTCTGAAGAATGCAGGCATCACAATGGTTGAGATCTCCGACGGTTCCTATGAATTTGATCACAGCGAAAAACTTAATTATATCAGAGAGCTCTCCAGGGAATTCACCGTAATCTCCGAGGTAGGCTCGAAAAAGAAAAATATTATCTATACCCCCGCTCAGTGGGTGGAGATGATGAAGGCTGAACTTGAGGCGGGTTCGGTTAAAGTAATCGCTGAGGCCCGCGAATCGGGCACAATAGGCATTTACAATGATGACGGCTCGGTGAACAAGGATCTCATCAGCGCAATCTCCAGGGAAATAGGCTTTGAAAATGTACTGTGGGAAGCACCGCTGAAACAGCAGCAGGCGTGGTTTATAACAAACTTCGGCGCCAATGTCAGCCTCGGGAACATAGCTCCTAACGAGATAATTGCTCTCGAATCACTGCGGCTGGGACTGAGAAGCGATACTTTCTTCAGTTTCCTGCCGGAAAACATGAAATGAAGCTGTACGGAATCATAGGATTTCCGCTCGGGCATTCATTTTCTCAGCAACACTTCACTGAAAAATTTGCAAGGGAGAACCTCTCCCTGCATTCTTACCGCAAGTTCGAGCTTCCGGAAATAGGCATGCTGCCGTCATTGCTCGAACGGGAACATGACCTGTGCGGATTCAACGTCACAATTCCCTGGAAGGTCAAGGTGCTGGAATACCTCGATGATGTTGATCCTGTTGCTGCTGAAATTGGCGCAGTTAACACGGTAAAGGTAACCCGCCGCGGCGGGAAAGCCTGGCTGAAGGGTTATAACACAGATGCTCCGGCCTTCAGGGAATCACTTCTTGGCAACCTGACATCCCTGCCTGACAGCGCACTGGTTCTTGGTACCGGTGGTGCGTCGAAGAGCGTGATGCACACTCTCATTGACCTGAACATTATTGCTGTGCCTGTGTCGCGAAAGCCAGTCCGCGGAGGCTATACCTATGATGACCTTCCTGGATACATGATCAGCGAAGCAGGTGTAATAATCAACACAACACCGGTTGGCATGGCCCCCTTCACGGAAGCCATGCCGCCAATTGACTACAGTTGCCTGAGGGAAGGACAGCTTCTGTTTGATCTTATATACAATCCGCCGGTGACGGCGTTCCTCTCCAGAGGCGAGGAGTACGGATGCTTGACGGTCAACGGGGAGGAGATGTTCCTCATCCAGGCCGGGCTGGCCTGGGAGATTTGGAATGAACAGGATTGAAAAGAGACAGAGCTCTGATAGCCTGATTGTTTCAATTATCCTTAAGCCGCTACTTCGCCGCAGCGCGGAAATCAGATAAACAATCCGTCAGGATATTCGATAGCTGTCAGTGACAGCCCGTGCGCAGGTGCAGACTGTCCTGCCAGACCGCGGTTCTTCCCGCTGAGAATGGCTTCGAAGTCATTCAGTGTCAGCTTCCCTCTTCCTGCCGGAATCAGTGTGCCTACCACAGCCCTTACCATGTTCCTCAGAAACCTGTCGGCAGTGATTGTGAAGATGAGCCTGTCACCTTCATCATGCCACCTGGCATGAGTCACCCGGCAGATATTTGTCTTATTCCCTCCATGAAGCCGGCTGAAACTTGTAAAGTCGTTGTGCTTCAGCAAAATCGCTGCGGCTTCATTCATTTTCCCGACGTCAAGCGGCCAGAATAACATCCATGCTGTGTCAGAGCAGAACGGATCCTTCTTTCTTGTCACAGTGTATTGATATGTCCGGGAAACAGCATCAAACCTGGCGTTGGCATCAGGTTTCACCTTCCGGATCCGGTTGACCGCGATGTCATCAGGAAGAATACCGTTGAGATTGTAAAGAAGTTGCCCGTCACTTTCAAGGTCGTTTCGCGGGCTGTCAAAATGGGCGCAGAAAAAAGAGGCATGCACGCCGGTGTCAGTCCGCCCGGCTCCTGTGACTGTTATCTGGGATGACAGAACTGTGCTGAGGGCTTTGGTTAGCACTCCCTGTACTGTGTGCCTGCCCGGCTGCATCTGCCAGCCATTGTATGCAGTGCCCCTGAAGGAAAGAAAAATGAAGTATCGTGTCATGTACCGCCTAAAATGCAAAGATAGCTAAAGAACATTGGCCGGAAGGCTGCTTTTGACTAAATTGCGGCGACCTTAAAACAAAACATTCATGAGCGATCCGGAACTCAAAAGAGGCTTTGCAAGCGACAATAACTCTGGCGTCCATCCTGCAGTGATGAAAGAATTGCTGCGCGTCAACAGGGGCCATGTGGTGGGTTACGGCGATGATCCTTTCACAGGGACTGCCAGGGAGCTGATCAGGAAGGAACTGGGACCTGAAACCGAGGTCTATTTTGTTTTCACCGGCACAGGCGCCAATGTGCTGGGCCTTGCCGGCGTGATGAGGTCATGGAACTCTGTAATCACATCACATACTGCCCACATAGAGACCGATGAATGCGGTGCCCCTGAAAAATTTGCCGGATGCAAGGTGCTGTCAGTTGACACGCCTGACGGGAAACTGAAGCCTGAAATGCTCGCCAGGCATATGCACGGCTTTGATTTTGAACATCATAGCCAGCCAAAGGTGATTTCAATATCACAGGCGACGGAGATGGGAACGGTCTATACTGCCGGGGAGGTGAAAGCCCTTGCCGACTATGCCCACCGGAATGGCCTGTTGCTTCACATGGACGGCGCACGCATAGCAAACGCCGCAGTGACACTGGGAGTACCCTTCAGTGAATTCACAACCGATGCAGGCGTGGATATTCTCTCCTTTGGCGGTACCAAGAACGGAATGATGTACGGTGAAGCAATCTGCTTCCTGAAACCCGGACTCTCTGAAGGATTCAAATACCTGAGGAAACAGGGGATGCAGCTGGCATCGAAGATGCGGTTCATTTCCGCACAGTATATCGCTTACCTCTCCGGCGGCCTGTGGAAGGAGTGTGCATCACATTCAAACAGAATGGCCCGGGAACTCCAGAGAAGACTGAAGGAAATAAACGGAATAAAGATAACCCAGAAGGTGGAAGCCAACGGCGTATTCGTGATCATGCCTGACAGGGTGGCCGCACTGCTGAGCAGGGAGTACTTCTTCTATCCCTGGAACGACCAGATATCCGAATACCGCCTGATGACCAGCTGGGACACCACTTCAGATGACGTTGCACAATTTGCAGACAGGCTGAAGAATATGATGTCTGATTACAGGTAGTGCCTTAATCTTTCCTGAACCTTATAAGCAGGGAAAGAGAGAATATAAACAGGGTGGAAAACAGGTAATACGGCAGCCATAGTAAATCTGTCGCCGATCCGGAGCCTGCAAAATCGACAACAAACACGACAGTCATAACGGGTATTGACGCCAGCCAGGCAGTCAGGCCTGACAGTGCAATATCTTGTTTTTGCTTTTCGTCATACCGGCTTGTTTCATCCCTGCGGGCAAGTTTTATAAGCCACATCACTGTGATTGACAGATAAGGCAGAATAATTGTCAGGCAATAGAAAAGCAGCAGTTTTACGAGCCAGCTCCCGAACCTCCATTCCTGAAGAGAAACATCAGCATACAGCGTAAATGCAAATCCTGCCAGGCCACACACAATTCCTACATACTGGGTTATTTCAAAATAGGCTTCGTTGATGACTGGCTTAACTGCCTGTGTGGCAAAACTCTTCCCTTTCATCATAGAGATCACGAGAAGTAAACCTGCAATTGAGAAAACAAGCTTGACCGCAAGTGAAATGAACAACCAGGTCCACTCCATGACGCAATCGCCGGCAATACCATAGTCATGACTGATGTCAGTCAGCGCTGCCCAGTCAAATACGAGTGAGATTATCAGAAGAACACCCGTCAGAATACAAATTACTGTCAATAAGTTGATTCTCAGCCCGCTTTTATAGGCTCTGAACATCATTAAAGCAAATGAGGCATAAAGAAGTATCCGGATGATAAATCCGGTTCCCAGCATGTAATCAGGAAATTCCTCAGGCACCGGCCTTGCCCTGATCCCGAGATATGCATACAGGTCAAGAAAGATCCACATTGATGACAGAATCAGCAATACCAGTGTTGCAATAATCAATGTTTTAAGCCGGTTATCCGACTCCGGAAGATTGATAGACTTTCTCATAGATGTTTCACTTTAGCCTCACGGACATTATTTGTTTACCCGGTTATCTGTGATATGGAAAACTTCCTCCACATTCTTCCCGAAAAATCCAGCGATTTTAAATGCCAGCAGGGTTGAAGGAATAAACTTCCCCTTTTCTATGGCATGAATTGTCTGCCTCGTAACACCTACAGCTGCTGCGAGTTCTTCCTGTGACATCTCGTTATTGTCAAAACGGAGACGTCTGATGTTGTTTTCAAGTTCCATTTAATGTAAACTATGCAGCAACAAATGTAAAGTATAGTTTACATATATCCGAATGTTCTATCATTTTTTTACCGGGGTTCAGGAGTTTTAAAGTGATTCACTTACCGGGAGCGAGCAGCATGCTGTCACCGTAACTCAGAAACCGGTAATCATTTCTGAGTGCATGATTATAGATTTCCTTCCATGATTCACCGGTGAACGCTGCCACAAGGAGCAGCAGGGTGCTGTTGGGCTGATGGAAATTGGTTAATATTCTGCTGACCATTCTGAATCTGTACCCCGGGACGATGATTATGTCAGTACGGGCCTCCAGGGTGTCTCTGCCGCTCTTATCCAGTGCTTCCAGCAGGTTGTCGATTGCGGTGGAGGGGTCAGTGTCTGTCTCCTCCCCGTAAGGTTCCCACTGTGAAACGGAAGGGATGCCATCTGCGGGCCATTTTCCTGCGGCAAAGCCAATTCCGAGCCAGTAGAGGCTCTCAAGGGTGCGGACGGTAGTTGTACCCACCGCTGTTGTTTTGTTGCCTCTAAGGACCTCCAGGGTGGATCTGGTGACGAAAAAATGCTCGCTGTGCATCATGTGGTCACAGATCAGCTCTGATTTGACGGGCCTGAATGTGCCGGCGCTTACGTGGAGGGTCACCTCGGCCCGTCTGATGCCTGCAGCATCAATGGCTCCCAGGACGGACGGTGTGAAGTGGAGGCCTGCAGTGGGTGCGGCAACAGAACCGTTGACCCTGGCATATGCTGTCTGGTATGCAGTCCTGTCACTCTCCTCATCATCCCTTCCAAGGTACGGAGGAATTGGCATATGACCCATGCTCTCCAGCACACCGGCAAAGGAGATGCTGCTGCTGTTCCAGCTGAATCTCACTATTATTGCGTCACCCGCAGTACCTGTCCTTTCGGCTGTCAGAACGTTCTCCCTGCCGTCACTTATGAAAGGTGCTTCAAGCGTTCCGTGCTTCCAGCGTTTGAGGTTGCCCACCAGACATTTCCATTCCACTGGTCCTCCTGCTGCCAGGTTCATATCAAATTCGGCCGGCTTGTGCGGTTCGAGGCAGAAAACTTCTATCATGGCACCACTTGGTTTCCGGAAGACAAGCCTGGCACGGATGACCCTGGTATTGTTGAACACAATCAGGCTTTCGGACTCGGCCAGTACCGGCAACTCACTGAAAATATGATCGCTGATGTTACTGCCGTCCCAAACCAGCAGTTTTGACATGTCCCTTTCCGGAAGAGGATACTTCGCTATCCTCTTAGGTGGCAGATCATAAGTGTAGTCTGCTATTCTTATGTTTCCGTAGTTTTTCTGCATCTTGCACCGTGAGGAGAATCCGGGACCTCAATCTGAGCCCGGACCAAATACATTTTTTCCCGGGAAGGAGTAATGGCAGCCTCCCTCAAATTCCGTACTTTATAAATCTTTTACTGTCGGGCAAAAATAGCTAATTTTGAGATCGGAAAACAAGTAATGAAAGGGAGCCCCAAAATCCGTCCGCCCTCAGGCGGCAACAAGGTAAGGGAGGCAGATCTTCACCTCAGGCCGGGTCAGGCAGCAGCTGAGGCGCTGGAGCGCCAGATGGCAAGGTTCAGGGGAGAGCTTAACAGCGCCATCAGGGCAGGAGAGAAGGAGATAGTCTTCATTCACGGCTCGGGCAGCGGCAAGCTCAGGGATGAGATCCGGTCAGCCCTGGCGGCAGAATACCCTTCCTGTACCTGCCATGATGCACCTTTCGCCAGGTATGGCTACAATGGCGCTACGATAGTGACAATAAGAAAGTAAAAAGAAGGGCAATGGACAGGTGACACCCGGCTGGCAATGGAAATGTCACACGCCATTGACACCGGAACTGTGTCTGTCAACGGCTTCGTCAAATCTTAACCGGGACTCCCTTTCGGAGGTGTGAAGGAATCAGGGCATGGGCGTGAGCTTGCAGCAGAGGGTCTGTTTGAGTTCCTGAATATCAAGACTATAAGTGTCTTCGGTCCCTGATCCGGAATAATTGTATATCTTTGTCCCCGGCAGGCCGGTCCGTCGTTCCGACAATCGTGTCGGAAAGGAAAGTCCGGGCAACACAGAGCACCATCCTTCCTAACGGGAAGATATCCGGAAGGGTATAGCAGTGTAACAGAAAATAACAGTCCCGACATGTTTCGACATGTCGGGACAATGGTGAAAAGGTGAGGTAAGAGCTCACCGGTCCCTGTGGTGACACGGGGAGCCGTACACCTGATGGGTTGAAAGACCATGTATACCGGCGTCTGAGGGCTGCTCGCCCGAGCCGGGGGGTAGGTCGTATGACCGCGTCAGCAATGACGGGGCTAGATAAATGACGGACCGGGAGAAACCTCCTCTTGCAGGAACCGTCTCCCGACAGAACCCGGCTTACAGGCCTGCCTTCGGAATAAAAGATGCCGCCCGTTGAGGACGGCATCTTTTTGATATAGAGAATATTATCTGGTTCAGGTAGCGACAGGTCTCAGACCTGTCGCGCCGGAACCCACACAGAACTTACAATTTGAATATCGAATCATCCATCGGGGTGTCAAACTCGATAGTTTCGAAAGTCATGCCTCCAAGTTCAGATCCGTCTACGAACTGGGCGATTTTTGTCCCGAATTTGACGCCGTTGAACTCTTTGCGTTCCCTGACATAGGACTCAACAAGCATCTCCTGTCCCATCTGGCTTACGGTCTGGGTCGTCTTGACAGGCAGGAAGCTCTCCTTGTCGAGGTAGGTGTGTGACGTGGCGCCTGATTCGCTTGTGACGGCGATCTTGTAAGCCGGCTTGCCTTCCACAGCTTCTTCTCCCTCGAGCTTCAGCCTCCCTGCCTTGAAGGCCTCCATGAATGAGTCTTTGAATACATTGTACTCCTGCACACTGCCTAACTGCTCGGCGGGTAGTTCCATCGGATCAGTGGCGCCTGTGAGCGGATTCACCATGAATCCCTTCTCACCGTCAAAGGCTATCACGATCTCCATCCCGTTGAACTCCTGGATTACCTTGACCTTGTTCGGCTTCTTGACCATAATGGTTATCGGCAATTCCATCCCCATCTGGCTGACAACACCCTTCATCGTCATTGTCTGAGCCTTCTCAAGGTTTTCGATCCCGTTGGCTGCATAGTACTTGTTTGCAATCTCATCAAGCGACTGGGCACTGCAGACTGATACCACGAGGAATGCCGCCAGAAGAGTCATTGATTTTTTCATAATAATTTAATTTATTGTTTATTAAAAGGTATTAACTGTAGTTCTTATTAATGTGAGTTTATGAATCAGTCCGTCAAGCATATCGAGCCTCAGCATGTTAGCTCCGTCAGAAAGTGCTGAAGCCGGTTCGGGGTGAGTCTCGATGAAGATTCCGTCAGCGCCTGCAGCAATGGCACACCTTCCGATAGTCTCTATCATGTCAGGCTGTCCGCCGGATACACCACCTTCCTGGTTGGGCTGCTGCAGTGAATGGGTTATATCCATTATGACCGGAGCTCCTGTCTGCCTCATTACCGGGATGTTGCGCATGTCCACCACAAGGTCGTTGTAACCGAAGAAGCTTCCCCTCTCGGTAAGCATCACTCTCTCATTGCCCGATTCCCTTATCTTTCCAGCCACGAAACGCATTGAGGCGCCGGAAAGAAACTGTCCCTTCTTTACATTGACAACCTTTCCGGTAGCTGCGGCAGCGACAAGGAGATCGGTCTGCCTGCACAGAAACGCAGGAATCTGGATAACATCGACGAACTGAGCCGCCATACGTGCTTCCTCCGGCGAGTGGATGTCAGTTACAACCGGCACCGAATACTTTTCCCTTACCGCTGCCAGTATCTCAAGCGCCTTTTCGTCTCCGATTCCGGAAAAAGAATCAAGGCGCGACCGGTTCGCTTTGCGATATGATGATTTGAATATCAGCGGAATGCGGTACTTGTCGCTGAGCTTCACCACCTCGGCGGCAACACGGTAGGTCATCTCTTCCGATTCTACCACACATGGGCCTGCAAGAAGCAGAAAATTGCCGCTGTCAGAATGCCGGAGCAACGGGATGTTCAGTTCACTGACTTTCATGAGTTAAATTTACTAAATCTTTCATTTATTATCCTTGAAATATTTGTAGATTTTTTGCCACCGGGTCTCCAGCTGTTTGCGGATTTCCAACTCACGGGTATTTATGCCCGGATCATAGAAGACAGTACCGGCTATCTGTTCAGGAAGGTAATTGTCAAGGACGAAATTGTCCTCAAAATCATGAGCATACCTGTAACCCTCATGATATCCAAGGTCTTTCATGAGTCTTGTTGGTGCATTTCGCAGATGGAGCGGTACCGGCAGATCTCCGTGACGGTGAACTGCAGCTATTGCATTCTCAATTGCCATGTATGCGGCATTGCTTTTGGGAGAGGTTGCAAGGTAGAGCGCAGTCTCAGAGAGTATGATCCTCGACTCCGGCCAGCCTACCAGGTTAACAGCGTTGAAGCATGCCTGTGCCAGCAGAAGTGCGTTGGGATTGGCCAGACCGATGTCCTCAGCTGCAAGAATTACCATCCGCCGGGCAATGAACTTAACGTCCTCACCACCCTCAACCATCCTGGCAAGCCAGTAGACTGCAGCATTCGGATCTGAGCCGCGCAATGACTTAATGAAGGCGGATATTATATCAAAATGCTGTTCCCCGTTCTTGTCATACATGGCAAGGTTCTGTTGTACATGTCCAAGCACCATGTCATCAGTGACAATTATCTCCCCGCTGCCTTTCTCGGCCTCGAGCGAGACAGTCAGTTCGAGCGCATTGTACAGCTTTCGCGCGTCACCACCGCTTATACGGATAAGAGCTTCATATTCGGCTACCCTGATTTTGTGCTGAGAAAGATAAAAATCATCTGAGACAGCCCTGTCAATCAGCTTCTTAAGCGTTTCATCTTCCAGAGGTTTAAGGACGTACACCTGGCACCTCGAGAGGAGCGGGGAAATTACCTCGAACGAGGGATTTTCAGTTGTTGCGCCGATCAGTGTCAGAATTCCCTGTTCCACAGCACCAAGGAGTGAATCCTGCTGGGATTTGTTGAAACGGTGAATTTCATCAATAAAGAGAATGGGATTTGGTTTGCCGAAGAATTGCTGACCCTTTGCCTTTTCGATAGTTTCGCGAACCTCCTTCACCCCGCTGTGCACCGCACTCAGCTGGAAAAATGATCGCTCCAGTTTGTTCGCGACAATCCTTGCCAGGGTGGTCTTTCCGACACCCGGAGGACCCCACAGGATAAATGACGGCACGTTTCCGGAGTCAATTACCTTCCTCAGTACCCCATCACTGCCCACAAGATGCTCCTGCCCGGCAAACTCCTCGAGTGACCGTGGTCTTAACCTGTCCGCAAGTGGCTGATTTGAAAACATATGGCAATCTCACAAATTCAGGTGCAAATTATCACAAAATCGCTTGAACCGTCACGTTTTTTGCCATTTTCAGATAAAATATTTTCCCGAAAGGAAATAATTTGCTACTTTTAGCCATTAATATTTTACAATACGCATACTGTACCATCCAAGAATTCGTTTAGTAACAGGATATTATCAAATTCCGGTAATTATGAAAAAACCTCTACTGATCACTTTGTCTGTTCTGGCAGTACTGCTGATAATACCGGCTGTGAGCTTCATCAGATGGGCATTCCAGGAGAAGAAGCCTGTCGATGTTGTTATTCTGGACAAGACTGTTCCGACTCTTGACAGATTGAATCACCGCTCATTTGTTTACATCCTGACCAACGCACGATATGTAAGGGGAGATAAAGGCGGAAGCTACTCCGCCAGGAAGGATTATTATGGCTTCGAACCACTCAGACCGGTGAGGGAGAAACAGTTCAGGAAGAAGGATTTCCGCCTTACTGAGCTTATTGAACTGGCAGAGAATAATGACGCCATGTACTTCACAGATACCTACGGGGTATTCTTCAACGACTGGTACCAGGGGATAAAAAAGACACGCCGTTCACGGAAGCTCTACGGCGGACTCAACAACAACGACTATCTCCTCATGGTGGAGATGAAGAAACGTGACAAGCTTGTGCTTGTCGAATACAACACCTTTGATTATCCTACTGCAGGTCTCGAGAGATTTAAGACCGAAGAACTCCTCGGAATAGCTTCGAAAGGCTGGATGGGCCAGTATTATAAATCGCTTGACACTGTGTCACAACAAGGAGTGCCAGCCTGGATGCCGGCTCTTTACCGGAAACAGTACCGCGAACCGTGGTCGTTCACCAAACCGGGAGTGGTTCTGCTCAAGGAAAACGGCATAATCGTGCTTGAGGAAGGTAAACACCTTGCATCGGCATTGCCTGTCATTAGAACATCCAGTGAGTCTGCAGGCAGGTTCGGGCTCCCCGAGTCGGTTACCTTCACTAACAGCTTTGACATTATCGACCCGGGAAGGAATAATGTAGTTTCAGAGTTTGTGCTGAATACTACCCCGGCCGGTGATACACTGCTGGCGGTCAATGACCTGCAGGCAGTCTTCCCTGCTGTCACCCAGGAACCACTTGCCCAGAAAACTTACTATTTTTCAGGCGATTTCGCAAACAATGACATTCCGTTCTGGACCGCCAGGATTAAGAATATACAGAAAGGGGCAAAGACACTCCTGTATTCGGATAAGCCTGAAGACCCAAGGAGATTCTTCTGGCTGTACTACAAACCGCTCATCACATCAATATTCGCTGAATACCAGGCAGAACCTGCCGGAAAATAGTACAATGACAAACAACAAGGAACAGGCCACGAGCCTGTTTTTTGTTTTATGGGGTATCGGTTGTTTTTTCCTCTGAACACAAAGGCACAGCAGCTGTTTTATTTAAGGTTACTTCATATCTTTATGTACAGTTTTGTCGAAATGAAAGCAACATTAGTACAATGCGGGCTTAAGTGGGAGGACAGGGATTCCAGCCTTGCACATATCTCATCCCTGCTTGATGCAGCCTCACCCGGCAGCGGGATTGTAGTTCTGCCCGAGATGTTCACAACCGGTTTCACAATGAATCCCGGGCCCCTCGCCGAGAAGATGGACGGTTGCACCGTGAAGTGGATGAGGGAGCGGTCTGCAGCAGGAGGTTATGCCCTCTGCGGGTCAGTCATCATCAGCGAGGCGGGCAGCTATTACAACCGTCTGATCTTTGTCAATCCGGAAGGGGAAATCTCTTTTTACGACAAGCGGCACTTGCATACAATGAGCGGGGAACACAATGTTTACAGCCGTGGTAATAAGCGTGTTGTGGTGCCTTACCGCGAGTTCAGCTTTAATCTGCAGGTTTGCTATGATCTCCGTTTCCCGGTATGGTCAAGGAACCGTGGCGACACTGATGTTATAATATATTCGGCCAACTGGCCGGCTGTCCGCAGCAGTGTCTGGAAAGCGCTGCTTGTGGCAAGGGCTATAGAGAACCAGTGTTATGTAATAGGAGTGAACCGTGTGGGAGCAAATCCTGACGGCACTTCATACACCGGCGATTCGGCCATCATCGGTCCGAAGGGGGATCTTCTAGCCTCCCTGGAGTCTGGCACCGAGGGTGTTGTCTCTGCCGTTCTCTCGCGTGAAGCACTGGACAGATACAGGGAAGAGATGCCGATCTGGCGCGATGCGGATCCGTTTGAGTTGATTTAGGCAGTAGGCAAGAGGCAAGAGTGTTGTCAAAACATTACGTAACTATAAGAATGGCAGTTACTTCACTACTGCCTACTGCCTATTGCCGAGCGCATCGAAGAGTACTTCCGCCGGATGCAGTGCAGTCCTGCCTGTCCCGTCCTTGACATGATGACGGCAACTGGTGCCGGGGGCACAGATTATGGTCCCGGGTGACGCTGCCCTTACATCGGGGAAGAGAACCAGTTCACCGACCTTCTGAGCAAGATCATAGTGCTCCTTTTCATACCCGAATGCTCCGGCCATGCCGCAGCAGCCCGAGGGGATCTCTCTTACCTTATAGTTCGCTGGAATGCCAAGTGCAGCCAGAACCGGCGCCGAGGTTGTAATTGCCTTCTCCTGGCAGTGAACATGCACAAGCACTTCCACAGACTTATCTGTGAACATCTCCCGCCGTATCCTTCCGGCATCGAACTCCCTGGCAATGAACTCCTCAAGAGTGAAAGTGTTTTGTGCAAGCCTCAGTGCCTCCGGCCGGTGCTTTTCTCCGGCAAGATCCGGAAACTCATCCCTGAAGCCAAGAATGGCAGATGGCTCAATACCAACCAGCGGACGGTCAGCGGTTACAAGAGGGGAAAGGGTTTCAATATTCTTGATAATCAGATTCTTCGCCTTGCGCAGAAATCCCTTTGAAATATATGTGCGGGCGCTGGCAGCATTACCTGTCACTATGATACGGTATCCCAGACCGGTAAGCAGCCGGACCGTGGCAATCCCGGCAGGGAGATCATTGTGGTTCGTGAACTCATCAACAAAAAGGCAAACCTCACCTGAAGGAGTTACGGGATTCAGCTTCGGGAGATTCCCTTTCAGCCACCTCCTGAACGTAATTGGTGCCAGAAGGGGAATGCTTCTCTCGGTGGCAAATCCTGTCACCTTCTTGATTATCAGTGAGCTGAATTTGTTTGCTGCGAAGAAGTTGAAAATGCCCGGGATAAAGGAAAACAATCTGTACAGGCGGGGCAGGGAAGCTATCAGCCGTGTCCGCAGTGAGGGCTGATGCAAATCATTGTAATGCTGCAGGAACTCAGACTTGAGCTTGGCAACGTCGACTCCCGAGGGACACTCGCTGCGGCATCCCTTGCATGCCAGGCAAAGGTCAAGGATCTCGTATATCTCTTGGCTGTCCCACGGATTGGCCCTGTCAGCATAGAGCATCTCCCTCATTATGTTTGCCCTGGCACGCGTTGTCAGACGCTCGTCGCCCGTAGCCATATAGCTGGGGCACATCAACCCTCCAATAATACTGCTCTTGCGGCAGTCGCCTGACCCGTTGCATTTCTCCGCTGCCCGAACCACTCCGCCGCTTTCTGAGAAATCATAAAATGTTTTCAGTTCTGGCGTGGGCTTTCCTGGTATGTAGCGCAGAAAGCTGTCCATGGGAGGGGTGTCTGTTATCTTGCCGGGATTGAGAATGCCCCGGGGATCGAAAACCTTCTTTATTCTTTTGTTAAGCTCGTAGTTTTCAGAACCGATAATGAGCGGTATGAACTCTCCCCGCAGCCTTCCGTCGCCATGTTCGCCGCTCATGGAACCCCGGTATTTCTTTACAATCCGGGCTGTCTCCTCCGCTATTGTGCGCAGCAGCCTGGCTTCACCGGCATCCTTGAGATTGATCAGAGGCCTGATATGAAGCTCACCGGTGCCAATATGTGCATGATATACAGATTCCTTGCCGTACGAGGCCAGCATCGCCTCTATGTCGGCCACGAAGTCTCCCAGTTTCTCCACATCTACGGCACAGTCCTCTATGAGGGAAATGGGTTTCGCATCGCCAGGCATGTTTGACAGTATTCCCAGTCCCGCTTTCCGCAGGTCCCAGACTTTCTTCACATCACCGCCCCGGATCAGGGGAAACGCGTATCCGAGTCCCTCGCTGCGCATATCCTTTTCCATTGAAGCAGCAGTATCAACTATCTCATCAAGGCTTCCTGTGCAGAACTCAACAATGAGAAGAGCGCCGGGATCGCCCTCAATGAAGAACCTGTTCCGCTTCTGGCTCTCAACGGTGGCTGCAAGTTCGACTATGTTGCTGTCCATCAGCTCAACAGCCCATGGTTTGTATTTAAGAGCAATGAGGTTTGCGCGGAAGGCCTCGTGGCGTTTTCCCAGGTGAACACATACAAGCGCCTTCACCGGGGGCGGCAGCGGTACCAGCCCCAATTTCGCCTCGGTGACGACAGCCAGCGTACCTTCCGATCCGCAGATAAGCCGTGCGAGGTTGACCTTCCTCCCCGCACCGGCGGTGAAGGGTTCGCTGTAAAGCAGATCATCGAGTGAATAGCCGGTGTTTCGGCGGGGGATAGTCCTATCCGGGTAGTTTGACATGATTGATGCGCGGTGGCCAGGATCAGACATAATCCGCTCTACCTCCCTGTATATATCACCCTCAGTGGTTTGAAGGGTGCACTTTTCCCTGAACTGCTCAGCAGTGAGCTCTCCGAAGACAACTTCCGATCCGTCATGAAGCAGGGCATTTACCTCGATTATATGATCCCTGACCGAGCCGTAAACAACTGAATGCAGTCCGCATCCGTTATTCCCGATCATCCCTCCCAGGTTGCACCTGCTGGAGGTAGAGGTCTCCGGCCCGAAAAGAAGCCCGTGACTTCTCAGAATGGCGTTCAGCTCATCCGGAACCACTCCAGGCTCAATCCTCACCCACCTTTCTTGCGTGTTTATTTCAAGTATTTTACCGAAGTGGCGCGAGAGATCGGCCACTATTCCCGAACCCACAACCTGCCCGGCAAGCGAGGTTCCCGCAGCCCTCGGGATGATGCCGACGCTGTGCTTCGAGGCAAACGCAAGCAGCCTTTTAATATCCTGTTGATGAAGCGGATATACTACTGCAATCGGCTCCTCCCGGTAGATTGAAGCATCAGTAGCATACATGAGCCTGGAGCTCCTGTCGGTGCGTACCTCGCCTTCCAGACCGATGGTCCGCAATTCGGTGATTGTGGCTGTCAGGTGATCCTCCATCCGGGTATTTACGGCATCAAAAATAGGGATTTGAAGGCTTCGCGGCAGGGCCGCAGAGATGTTTTCGAAAAAAAAGACTAAAATTTGAAAATACTGACTATAATCATATTGCTGATTATTGCAGGATTACTCTTTTTTAGTACTTTTATCCCGACATATTCTCAAACTAAATTACTGATATCCAATGGAATTGCTTGAACAGATCAAATCGAATGCCAGAAGGCATAATAAAATGATTGTATTGCCCGAGGGAACGGAGGAGAGGACCCTGAAGGCAGCTGATGCAGTGCTGGCTGAGGGGATTGCACGTATAACATTGCTTGGGAATCCCGCGGAGATAAAGGCGATGGCTGATTCGTTTGGTCTTAAGAATATCGGGAAGGCACAGATAGTCGATCCACGTGATCATCCCGGGAAGAAACACTACATTGATACCATGGTTGAGCTCCGCAAGAGCAAGGGATTGACCGTTGAGGAGGCATCGAAGCTTATTGAGGATCCCCTTTACCTCGGTGTAATGATGATCAAGTGCGGTGATGCCGACGGCGAGGTGGCAGGAGCAAGGAACACAACCGGTGACGTTCTGAGGCCGGCATTTCAAATAGTTAAGACCGCTCCCGGCATTTCGGTAGTTTCGGGCGCCTTTATCATGATACTGAAAGACAAGGAGTTCGGAGCTGACGGTATAATCGTCTTCGCCGACGGCGCAGTTCATCCGGACCCGACAGATAAGGAACTGGCAGAAATAGCAGTGGCAACTGCCCGCACAACAAAAACAATTGTGGGTGTTGAACCAAAGGTCGCCCTGCTGAGCTTCTCCACAATGGGCAGTGCAAAACACCCCCTTGTTGACAAGGTGGTGAGCGCCACGAAGATGGCAAAGGAAATGGCCCCTGAATTCATGTTCGAAGGTGAACTTCAGGCAGATGCAGCCCTGATAGAGGCTATCGGCCAGAAGAAGGCCCCTGGAAGCAAAATCGCCGGTAAGGCAAACGTTCTCGTCTTCCCCAACCTGGAGTGCGGAAACATAGCCTACAAGCTTGTGGAAAGACTAGCGCATGCTCAGGCAATAGGTCCAGTCCTGCAGGGGATGGCAGCGCCTATAAACGACCTATCCAGGGGCTGTTCAGTCAGTGATATAATCAACGTAATTGCCATAACCGCCAACCAGGCAGCCGGCTTAACCAGGTAACAACCAAAAAATCATGAATATTCTCGTACTCAATTGCGGCAGCTCATCAATCAAGTATCAGCTTTTCGACATGCAGGACAGCGCCAGGGTTCTGGCAAAAGGACTGTTGGAACGGATCGGCATAACAGACGGCATCCTTACACACAAACCAACCGGAAAGGATCCGTATAAGATGGTCCTTGACATTCCTGACCACACAGTGGGTATCAACATGGTTATGGAGGCCCTTGTAAACCCGGTTCATGGTGTTATAAAGAGCATCTCGGAGATCAAGGCTGTAGGGCACCGCGTTGCGCACGGAGGAGAAAACTTCAAGGAGTCAGTGCTGATTGACAACGATGTCAAGCGCGACATTGAGAGGTGCGCTGAACTGGCGCCACTGCATAACCCTGCGCATCTTAAGGGTATCCTCTCATGCGAGAAGCTCCTTCCCGGGATTCCGCAGGTTGCCGTTTTTGACACTTCGTTCCACCAGTCAATGCCTGACTATGCCTTTATGTACGCCATTCCGTACGAGTATTATGAGAAATACCGTATCAGGAAGTATGGCTTTCACGGTACCAGCCACAGGTATGTAGCCGAAAAGGCATGCAGGATACTGAAGATGGATTACGCCAGCTCTAAGATTATTACCTGCCACCTTGGCAACGGAGCCTCAATCACCGCCATTGAACACGGGAAGTCAATTGACACATCAATGGGCTTTACCCCGGTTGACGGCCTGATAATGGGTACCCGCACCGGTGAGATTGATCCCGGCGTTCTTCTCTACCTTGCAGATAAAGAGGAGCTTAGCGTTAGCGGTGTCAACAATATGATAAACAAAAAGAGCGGTGTGGCAGGCATTTCACAGCTCTCATCCGACATGCGTGACCTGGAGATTGCAGCAAATGAAGGGAATCCGAAAGCACTGCTGGCGCTTAACATGTATGCCTACAAGATCAAGAAGTTCATAGGAGCATATGTTGCGGCATTGAACGGTCTCGATCTGCTTATATTCACTGCAGGTGTTGGCGAGAATGACTTCAACGCAAGGAAGATGATCTGCAGCGGAATGGAGTACATGGGCATTGAGATTGACACGGAAATCAACCACGGTGTAAAAGGTAAGGATCTGATCATTTCGAAACCGGACTCAAGGGTAAAGGTCATGGTTGTAACTACCGACGAAGAGCTTGTGATTGCATCTGACACCCAGGATATTGTTGAGAAGCTGACACACTAAACCTTCCGAATTATGGCTCTTAAGCACCTCTCCGAACTCAAGCAGCTGCTTGTTGACAAGCCTGCAAGGCGCCTGGTACTGGCTGCCGCACAGGATCACAACTCACTCGCCTCGGTACTTATGGCCGCAAAGGACGGCTTCATTGAACCCGTACTCGTGGGAGACAAGGAAGCGATTCATAATATTGCAGCCGAGAACAGCTTTGACCTGACAGGGGTCAGGGTTGTGCACGAGCCTGATTCAGAGATGGCCATCGAGATAGCCGTCAGGATGGTGCGCAGCAACCAGGCAGACATCCTGATGAAAGGCAAGGTGGGTACATCAAACCTGCTCAAGGGTGTTCTGAACAAGGAGTGGGGACTTAGATCAGGCTCACTGCTTTCTCACTTCGCCATATTCGAGGTGGCTGCCTACCACAAGCTTATCGCCGTAACAGACGTAGCGATGAATATTGCTCCCAACCTGCAGGACAAGATTGCAATAGTGAACAACTCAGTGGCCTGTCTCAACAAGCTTGGTGTGGATATGCCGAAGGTGGCTGTGCTGGGCGCTGTTGAGATGGTCAGTGAGAATATGCAGGCTACCCTCGATGCAGCGCTCCTTTCAAAGATGAACCAGCGTGATCAGATCAGGAACTGCCTGATCGACGGACCGCTGGCCTTTGACAATGCAATCAGCCTTGAAAGCGCCAGGCACAAGGGTATCAGAAGCGATGTGGCAGGCGATACCGACCTCCTTCTGATGCCTGACATCGAAGTGGGAAACGTACTTTACAAGTCACTTGTGTTTTTCGCACACGCGGGAGTGGCAGCAGTGATACTCGGAGCCACGGCTCCGATAGTGCTTACTTCCAGGAGCGACTCTGACCAGGCGAAGTATGACAGCATTGTCCTTGCAGCGGCAATATCAAGAAAAGATTGAAATGATTACAAGTCTCAGGCAGATGGCTGACACCGTAAGGTCGTCAGGAATTAAAAAGAAAATAGCCGTCGCCTGGGCTCAGGACCCTAATACTGTAGGATCACTCCACAGGGCTGTTTCTGAAGGATTTGCAGAGGCCATAATGATTGGCCGGCGTGAACAAATACTTGCTGCCTGCCAGGAGACAGGAGCTGATCCCCAACGCTTTACACTGGTTGAATCACCAGACGAAAAGAGCGCTGCGGAACTGGCTGTGTCAGTCACCCGTAACGGTGAGGCTGACATTGTGATGAAAGGCCTCGTGGGCACCGATAAGTTCCTCCGGGCCGTGATGGACAGGGAGAAAGGCCTGCTGCCACCGAAAGCCGTTATGAGTTACGTTTGTGCGGTAGAGATCCCCGCTTACCATAAGTTGTTGTTTATCACTGACACGGCAGTGATCCCGTTCCCTGACCTGGATCAGAAGGTGGCTATGGCCAGGTATGCACTCGAAATGGCACATAGTTTCGGGATAGAGAAACCACGGATTGCCCTTATAGGTGCATCGGAGAAGGTGAGCGACCATTTCCCGAATACCATCGATTACTCGGTTATGTGCAAGATGGCAGAGAGAGGTCAGATACCTGACTGCATCATGGATGGCCCGGTTGATCTCTTCCTTGCTTGTGATCCGGACAGCGTCAGGATCAAGGGGGTGGATACACCCCTGGCCGGAGATGCTGACATTCTGCTTTTCCCGTCGCTTGAGTCCTGTAATCCGTTCTACAAAGGGCTTATGCTCTTCGGCGGAGGAGAACTGGCAGGAATGATCTGCGGCACCTCCAAACCAGTTGTGCTGATGTCAAGAAGTGAAAGCGAACTGTCAAAATACTACTGCGTGGCCCTTGCATGCCTTATGGCCTCACATAAATCGTGACAATGATGAAGGAGAACCTTATCCTTGCAATTAATCCCGGTTCAACAAGCACCAAGTTTGCTCTCTATGAGGAGAATGAAAAACTCATGGAGAGAAGTTTGAGGCACAGCACTGAAGAGCTGGAAGGCTTTTCTACAATGACTGACCAGCTTCCGTTCAGGTACAGGGTGATTATGGATGCTCTCAGGGAGGAACATGCAGATATGAAGCGAATTGCGGCGGTGGTTGGCAGGGGAGGGCTTGTGAATCCGATCGAATCCGGCATTTATGAGGTCAATGACCTGATGAAAGAGCATCTGTCCGAAGCGCAAAACGGCGAACATGCCAGCAACCTCGGAGCACTACTGGCAGATATGGTTGTAAAACAGCTCCCAGGCGCAAAAGCATATATTGTTGATCCGGTGGTGGTTGATGAGCTGGAGCCGGTAGCAAGACTTTCAGGGCACCCGCTTATTGCAAGAAGGTCGATATTCCATGCTCTGAACCAGAAAGCAGTAGCCAGGATCTACGCAGCATCGGTGGGAAGGGAGTATGAAGATCTTAACCTGATAGTTGCGCACATGGGCGGGGGTATAAGTGTCGGAGCACACAGTCGGGGAAGAGTCATAGACGTTAACAATGCCCTGAACGGCGACGGGCCTTATTCGCCAGAGCGAAGCGGCGGACTGCCTTCCTGGCAGCTGTCCGAACTCTGTTTCAGCGGAAAATACAAACCGTCAGACATAAAGGCCATGCTTGCCGGCAAGGGAGGAATAGTGGCTTACCTGGGAACAAACAATTTCCAGGAGGCATCGAAAAGAGCTGACAATGGCGATATCAATGCAGCATTGGTGGTGGAAGGGTGCAGCTATCAGACTTCCAAGGAGATAGGAGCGATGTCAGCGGTTCTGGCAGGGGAGGTCGATTGCATAATACTCACAGGCGGACTTGCATATGACAGTGCTCATGTGGAGAGGGTAAGCCGGATGGTGAAGCATATCGCCCCGGTTTTCGTCTACCCGGGTGAAGATGAGCTGAAGGCTCTGGCATTCAATGGATACTTGGCAATTTCCGGTCGCATTTCAGTTAAGCAGTACCAGGGTTAGGCAAGAGGCAATAGGCATTAGCCACTAGCGCTGACAATACATCCAGCAACTGCATGATTAGCAGTAATTTCACTACTGCCTACTGCCTGCTGCCTATTACCTTATGGAACGGATACAGCCACCGGCAATATCTTCCCGTTGAAGAACCTGTTGCCGTTCACTGCAAAATCAGCGATAAAGGCCGCCATGTCAGCAGGAGATACTGGTGCACTGAATCCGGGGAACGCTTTCCGGAACATCTCCGTCTGTACTGCCCCCGGGCAGAGGCAGTTGAAGGAGATGCCCCTTCCTGCATACTCTGCGGCAAGGCATTCTGTAAGCACAACAATGGCTCCCTTTGTGGCGCTGTACCATGACAGCCCGGGAAACTTCAGGCTTCCCTGGAAACCACCCATGCTGCCAATATTGACAACATGCGAACCCCGGACCATTAATGGAAGAAGTTCCGCTGTCAGCCTGGCAGCAGAGGTGAAATTGACAGATACAGACTCGGCAATGTCAGCTTCTGTGTAATCCTCAAATGGTTTGTTTACAAGGTGACCTGCATTGTTGATCAGGATATCAACCCTTCCAGCCTCCTTTTCAAGCCTGTTTTTAAGCTCACTGAACGAGGATCGGCCTGAAGTGATGTCCATGGGCACCGGTATGATATTCTTATGTCCTGCGGCCCCGGAGAGGGTTGTAAGCGATTTCCGGTTGCGGGCTATTGCATATATCCTGTTTCCAGGCTCCCCTGAGAGCCTGATGGCTGTCTCCCGGCCAATGCCTGAGGAAGCCCCTGTAATTACAATATTCATCTTATTGTCAGTGATATAACTATACCATACTCATTTTTGCATGGCAGAACTACCGTAAATGTACTTAATTTTAGCTTTATTTGTAGCCTCAAAATGAGGATACTGGATCAATGAAGAAGATACTGGCTTTGGCTTTCTGCCTTGTATTGGCGGCTACAGCATCAGGACAGGTCCCGGTGACGGAGAATGCTGAGGAGGGGAGACCTCCGGTTAAACAGCGGCTGTTTTTCGGCGGATCATTTGGTCTTCAGTTCGGGACGGTTACCAACATCGAGGTGGCGCCTCTTGCAGGCATATGGCTGCTTCCCCGGGTTGCTGTCGGGGCCGGACCCTCATTCCAGTATTACAAGGATCCATACGGCAGGACATCCATCTACGGTGGAAGGGTAATGCTGCAGGTGACACTAGTTCAGGACCTGAACAATATTATTCCTGTTGGCATGAATACCGGAATTTTTGTTAATTGTGAGTATGAGGGACTCAGCCTGCAACGAGCCTTTTTTAATTCTGATCCTGAGGCTGACGGTCGATTTTATTATGGCACCTTCCTTGCAGGAGCAGGTTTGTCACAACCGACAGGCAAAAGGTCAAGCATGAACATCAGTTTTCTCTGGAGCATAACCGGAAATGAATACGGAATATATGATACCCCGGAGATTAGAATAGAGTTCTATTTCTAATTGATATAAAATAATTGAATATAAATCATATCAGATAGTTATGAAAATTGAAAACAACAAATTTGCCTCCCTGGCATATACTCTTCACGAAGGTGACAAGGAAGGAAGGATAATTGAAACTGTGGAAGAGTCATCTCCCCTTTCATTTGTCTTTGGTGCCGGCCGCTTGCTTCCGGCATTTGAAGAAAAGCTTGCAGGACTTGAAGAAGGGGCTGCATTTGATTTCAGCCTTGCTGCCGCCGATGCTTACGGTGAAGTGCGTGAGGAGATGGTTATCAGCCTGCCAAGGAATATATTTGAGGATGAAGGTGTTCTGAGAAGTGAAATATGTTATGTTGGCAACACCGTGCCCATGATGGATTCCCAGGGTAACAGGATGAACGGTGTGGTTGTAGAGATTGGTGATGCTTTTGTGAAAATGGATTTCAACCATCCTCTTGCAGGCACTGATCTTCATTTTACCGGCAAGGTTGTGGATGTTCGCGAGGCAACTCCCGAGGAGCTGATGGGACCGTCATCAGGTGGCTGCTCGTCATGCGGAAGCAAGAGCAGCGGATGTGGCGGCAGCTGCGGATGAGTTCTGTCTTCTTCAAGGCAATAGTCAAGATATAGTTCAGCCAGTATCTGTATGATTTACAAAGGTTTCACTACTGCCTACTGCCTGCTGCCTCTTGCCTAGACAGTAAGCTGTTCCCCTTCTGATTTTGCAATGATTACCGCTCCGCACGTGTCTCCGTAGACATTTATGGCAGTGCGGAACATGTCAAGAATACGGTCTACCGCAAGTATAAGTCCTATTCCTTCGAGGGGCAGTCCAACAGCATTCAGCACAACAGCCATCATCACCAGTCCGGCCATTGGTATCCCTGCCGAGCCGATGGCAGCCAGCAACGCCGTGAATATTACCACCATCTGTTGCCCGAAACTCAGGTCAATGCCGTAAGCCTGCGCTATAAACATCACAGCCACACACTCGTAGAGAGCCGTTCCGTTCATGTTGATTGTGGCTCCCAGCGGAATCGTAAAGCTGGCAATCTTGTTTGATACACCATTCTTTGTCTCAACTGCTTCCATGGTTACCGGGAGGGTAGCATTGGATGATGACGTTGAGAAGGCTGTCAGAAGGACGGTCGACATATTCTTCATATGCTTGATCGGGTTTGCTCTGCCCAGGAATTTAACCATCAGGGGAAGGGTGACAAATCCCTGAATCACTAGCCCAAGCAGTACTGTCAGGAAATAGATACCCATGCTGCTGATAATCTCACCAACCTGGTTGCCACTGTTTATCTGTTGTGACAGCACCTTTGCAATTATGCTGAACACGCCCAGAGGGGTAAACCTGATGACGAACATGGTGATCTTCATTATCACATCGAGAATAGCGTTGACAACGTCGACAAGAAGAACCCGTGATTTTTCACCGACACGTGTCACGAAGAAACCTGCCAGGATGGCAAAAAATATGATTGCCAGCATATTACCCTCTGACATGGCCCTTATTATGTTTACCGGTACGATGTTTATAAGCACCTGCCCGAAGCTATCCCTGCCTGCCGAAATCTCCTCCACGGGTACCTGCAATCCCAGGTCAGCACCTACACCCGGCTTAATCAGCTGTACAAACAGAAATCCAGTCAGGATAGCCAGAAGGGTGGAAAAAACATAGTACCCCATTGTTTTCAATCCCAGCCTGCCCAGGTTCTCCGCCGTGCCCACGCTTGCCACACCTGTCATGATGGAACAGAAGATCAGCGGCACAATAACCATGTTCAATCCCCTCAGAAAAACTTCACCTATCCAGTTAGTGTACTTTGTCAGATGAGGGAAGAAGTAACCAAATAAACCACCCAGGGCCAGCATGATCAATATCTGCCAGTGGATGGCCAGTGAGAATTTCTTTTTTACCATATGTCAGTTGTTACTCCCGGATACAGGATAATAATTGATCTAACCAATTAAGTGTTTGAAGATAATGAAAAGAATCCTCAGCAAAATATGTTTTAAATTATGTTTCCAGAATTAAATATTCCCTGTGCAGGGATTAAGAAGCCCAAAAAAATCAATTCTCAGCCACTTTATTATAAAGAGACAAATTCTGTTACCTGAAATCACTTCCTATCTCTTTTACAAAGGTCAAATACAGACAAATTACAAATGTATATAGGCCGAAATACACATGTAAATACGGTATGAATTACAGATGTAACAAGAAGCACGTTATCGATGTAAGTAATTGGTGCCATATTTTATATGATGAAATATTAATCATTATATCAGTTAGTTATGAGATTTACTTAAATTAACTGTAAACGGATTCAGATCCGGATATTCTTATTGGGTTTAGAAATCACTAAATACATTACATTATATAATTGAATATCAATAATTATATAATACTAAACTGAAGTATAAGTACAATTAATTATGCAGATGAATACGATGTGAATTCTCTATTCTGTCATGAAGGCGTAGCCTGGCCGTGGTCATCAATTACATTTGTAATGAATATTTAATGACAATTGTAATTCAATAAGTAGTTACATTTGTAAAAAGAGGTTTTAGCCATGAAAGATCGCATACAGGCATTTCTGCAGAATGAAAACAAGAGCTATGCGCAGTTTGCCGAGGAAATTGGTGTTCAGCCTTCCGGTATATCTCATATACTTTCAGGGAGAAACAATCCAAGTCTTGATTTTGTAATTAAGATGCTTCACAGGTACTCTTCCCTCTCGGCAGACTGGCTGCTGTTCGGTCGCGGTTCAATGTACAAGGCTGTATCACAGCCAACCCTGTTTGATGATGAGAAGCAGGATGCCATGTTAACAGGACAAATTCCGTCTTCCCGGCATGATGCTTTGACAGATGACGGGGAATTCCAGGGCATTAATGAAAACCGCCAGGATGTTGCAGAAGTATTTCAGGCAGACCGGAATGAAAATGAAAGCGGCTCAGCGAAGCTCACGAGAATCGTTTTATTCTATTCTGATAAAACTTTTACCGAGTATAAGCCATCCTGACGGATTCAGTCCAAAATGTCTATTTTTGCAGTCAAGGAGGATTGATGAAAAAGAGGATTGAAGATCTCAGGGTTATCAGCAACAGGAAACTCACTGAAAGTTTCGTTGTGATAAAGGTTTTATCTTCAGAAGGGCTGCCGGTGATTAAGCCTGGCCAGTTTGTTCAGGCGCTCGTTAACGATAGTCCTTCCACGTTTCTCCGTCGTCCGCTCTCAGTTCATGACATAGATTACGCTGACAACACACTCTCTCTCCTGGTGCAGATAGCTGGTCCTGGTACTGAGAGGTTGTCAAGACTGAAACCAGGGGAAAAGCTGAATCTCATTTATCCGCTAGGCAATTCATTTACCCTTCCCGCCATGGGCGAAAGAGTCCTGCTGGTGGGTGGTGGATGCGGCATGGCACCTCTTCTCTACCTTGGAAGAAAGATCCGCGAATCAGGCGTAAGGCCTTTTTTTGCGCTCGGTTTCAGGAACCTTTCAAGAATCCTCAGTCATGATGAGTTCAGTGCACTGGGAACGGTATATCTTTCGACCGAAGACGGATCGGCGGGATACAAGGGATTTGTGACTGACATCCCGGAGTTCGGGAATGAGCAATGGGACAGGGTCTATTGCTGCGGACCGGAACCTATGATGAAGGCTGTGGCTGCCCTGTGCCGCAGGAGAGATATATTTTGCGAGGTGTCGCTTGAGAACCTTATGGCATGCGGACTCGGCATATGTCTCTGTTGCGTGGTGCCGACAACTTCCGGTAACCTGTGTTCCTGCACTGATGGTCCGGTTTTCAACATAAAAGATCTCAAATGGCAGACCTCAGAATAAAGATCGGACCGCTGGAGTTCCGCAATCCTGTTATCCTGGCATCAGGCACCTGCGGCTATGGCTCAGAACTTGAAGATTTTATGGATTTATCTGAGCTTGGAGGAATCATAGTCAAGGGCACCACCCTGGAACACAGGGAAGGAAATCCATACCCGCGGATGGCAGAGACGGCATCTGGAATGCTTAATGCCGTGGGACTCCAGAATAAGGGAATAGACTATTTCGAGAAAAACATTTATCCTCATCTCGCTGAATATAACACACATGTGATTGTCAATGTAAATGGCAATACAATTGAGGACTACGTGGAGCTGTCTCGCCGGCTTGATGCACTTGAGGCAGTTCCGGCTATTGAGCTCAATATTTCATGTCCGAATGTCAAGAAAGGAGGTATGATCTTCGGAACCAACCCTGCTTCTGCCCGCGAAGTCATTTCAGCAGTCCGGAAGGTTTATAATAAAACACTAATTGTCAAGCTTTCACCAAACGTCACAGATATAACTGAGTTTGCCCGGATTTCAGAAGAGGAGGGTGCTGAGGCAGTATCCCTCGTCAATACACTTCTTGGCATGGCCATTGATGCCAGGACAATGAAACCCAAACTCTCCACAGTTACAGGCGGGCTTTCCGGTCCTGCGATAAAACCTGTGGCCCTCAGGATGGTCTGGCAGGTGGCAAGGGCGGTCAATATACCCGTCATAGGACTTGGCGGTATTATGAATGCTGAGGATGCAATAGAATTTATCCTTGCAGGGGCCACGGCAGTTCAGGTTGGAACTGTCTCATTCATTGATCCCCGGGCAGGCACCTCGATTGTGAAAGGGATCGAAAAATACCTTGTTGAAAAAGAATTCGATTCTGTCAGCAGAATTACTGGTCTTATAAATAGGAATTGAATCCGATTTGCTTTAAATTTGTAACTTTAAAGGCATAATTTTATTCAATGACTAAAATATAGAAAGTAATCATGGCAGAAAATTTGCAAATTGACAATCTGGACAGAAAAATACTGGACATCATAACCAAGAATGCCAGAATCCCGTACCTCGAGGTTGCACGTGAGTGCAACGTATCGGGCGCGGCAATTCATCAGAGGGTCCAGAGGCTTATCAGAGTGGGTGTTATAAAGGGATCTGAGTTCAAGGTTGATCCCATAATGGTCGGATTCAGAACATGTGCCTATGTTGGTCTTTACCTTGATAACCCGGGTAAATACAAGGAGGTGATCAGCAAATTGAAGGATATTGCAGAGGTTATTGAATGCCATTATACTACTGGCAATTATTCGCTGTTCATAAAGGTTTACACCCGTGACAATGAACATTTGCGCGAGGTACTGACGGAAAAGATTCAGGCAATCCCCGGCGTAATGCGAACTGAGACCCTTATCTCCCTTGAGGAATCGATCAGCAGGCAGATACCGGTACTGTCGAAGTAGGGTCCGGGATTGACGCCCTGACCAACGACTTCAGTCAGACTATATTTATAGCGAGGCGCCATATTGGCGCCTTTTTTTTATTGCCATTTCATTAATTGGACTTAAATTTATTAAAACTACCTGCCATGAAAGCTTCATTGCTTAAACTTTCGGTTGTTACGCTCTACTTTATTGTAGGTATGCAGAGCTGTGAGGTGCTCACAGAAGGGGATGAATGTAAGGGTTCAGAAATGGACACGGTGGAAAGGTTACTCTGCCCCAGGATCACTTTCACAGGGAATTCGAAGCAGATTGCACTTGATGCATTTCTGGGCAACGCTGAAAAGTTCACTATTACCGGTTCGATCAAGAAGGAATATTGCACCGGAAAGATAAGCGGTGATTTCTCCTATAATCCTACATTTTTTCCGCTGACTATGACAATTGATGAATGGGACAACGGGTTATACTTTCTCCAGTCATACCAGTACAAATTCAGTAACAAGGAGGACGAGCTGATACTGATCATGAGAATTAAGGCATATACAACCGACGGAAGGATTTATGAGAGCGGAGAGCTTGTTGCCAGATTTAAATATGCTGATATCCAGTATGATGTAAATAAGCTAAGATATTACATCATGATCTATGTGCCTGGTAGCCTGGGATGGTTCAGGGTTACATCATGATATCAGGTAATCAGGCGACAGAGATCTGAGGTGGCTGTTCGGGCCGGAATAAAACAAAGAAGGCAGCCTCTGCTGCCTCCCGTGATCCAGCTGGGGCTCGAACCCAGGACCCCATCCTTAAAAGGGATGTGCTCTACCTGCTGAGCTACTGAATCAGTCAATTTTTTTGAGAGTGCAAATGTATTGCAAAAAATCATCCTATCAAAAAAAAATGCCCACTTTTGCCGAAAATCGTAAAAAATTAATTCATTGTTCAGGCAAGGGCAAAATCTCATTATATTTATCATCCATCTGAGAGCAAATGAAACGCAATATTTTCCGCGATAAAGTTGTAATCGTTACCGGCGCTTCATCGGGTATTGGCAAGGCTACAGCACTTGAGTTCGCCCGTCAGGGCAGCAGGGTTGTCCTCGCTGCACGCTCAGCAGAACGACTCGCAGAAATTGAAAAGGAAATAACTGGTTTGGGCGCTGAGTCGCTCGTATGCGTTACAGACGTCTCCCGCGAGGAAGATTGCCGCCGGCTGGTTGAAAAAACAATCGAAAAATTCGGCACGGTACATATCCTGATCAATAATGCAGGCATATCAATGAGAGCTTTATTTGACGACGTTGATTTAACTGTATTGAAGAGACTTATGGATGTCAACTTCTGGGGTACTGTCTATTGCACCAAGTATGCTCTGCCATATCTGGTTCGCAACAGGGGATCAATAGTTGGCGTCTCATCCACGGCAGGTTTCCACGGGCTTCCCGGTCGCACCGGCTATTCTGCCTCCAAGTTCGCCATGCACGGATTCCTTGAGACAGTCAGGATTGAAAACCTGAAGGAGAAACTGCACGTAATGATCATTGCACCCGGATTCACCACATCTGAAGTACGCAGGCACGCACTTCTTGCTGACGGCTCAGAGCAGGGAAACTCACCCAGGGAGGAAAAGAAGATGATGTCTCCCGAGTTCGTCGCCCGCTGGATACTGAAGGGGATACGCAAGAAGAAAAGAAACAAGATAATGACCTGGGCCGGCAGGTTTACCGCCCTGTTGCAGCGAATCATCCCTGCAGTGGTTGACTATGGCTATTACCTCGAAATGAAGAAGGAGCCGAATTCACCTCTGAAATAAAAATGTAATGGCTGAACTGGCCGCACAGATCCGCAGCAGACAAAGCCTGGTGCTGAAAGCGCTGCCTGCTCCCGTAACGGCGGAAGACAGGAAGGCCCTCAGTCTTGCCACCGAGATTGCAAGATCATACTACCCATCTGACAGTAAATACCTTGGCGAGCCATTGCCTCTGTATTACCTTGAACTTGCCAGAGTTACGGCAACGGCAATCGGACTCGGACTCCCGGCCGTGATCAGTGCCCTGCTCTCTGGTATCAGGGAGGGGACCGAAGCATGGTCACGGATTGATACCCTTGATGACACCTCGATAAAGGAAGTAATCAAAGGCCTTTCCCGTGTCACTGCTCTGAAGGGCAGGGATTTCACTGGCCAGGCAGAAAACTTCCGCAAGCTGCTTCTCTCGCTGGCAGATGACGGCAGGGTGATATTGATAGCCCTGGCCGAACGGTTGCTGATAATGAGACGCCTCGAATGGCTTCCGGAGAAAGAAAGACTGCCTGTTGCTTCTGAAACCTATTTCCTCTTCGCGCCACTGGCGCACCGGCTGGGCTACTATAACATCAAGTCAGAGATGGAAGATCTGGCCATGAAGCTTATGGAACCGGAGGAATACGGTGAGATAGAAGCCAGGCTGAAGCAGACAACCACCTCGAGAAACAGGCTGATAAGGGAGTTTTCGCAACCGGTGACTGAGAAACTTGACTCCATGGGCATCAGCTACGAGCTCAAGAGCCGCACCAAGTCAATTCACTCCATCTGGCAGAAGATGAAGCGCCAGGGAGTGGCCTTCGAGGAGGTATTCGATATTTTTGCGATCAGAATAATTATCGATACCGATCCGGCACATGAGAAATCGTCATGCTGGCAGGTATACTCAGTTGTGACTGACATCTACCAGCCTGACCCGAGTAGGATGCGCGACTGGATTTCTGTCCCAAAGACAAACGGGTACGAGTCGCTCCATACAACGGTGGTGACTCCCGCCGGTCGCTGGGTGGAGGTCCAGATACGCACAAGACGCATGGATGAGATTGCCGAAAAAGGTCTTGCCGCTCACTTTCGCTACAAGGGAATAAAAGGCGAAGGCGGCCTTGACGCATGGATGGCACAGATGCGCGAAGTCCTGGGAACGGTTGAGAAGGAGGGAAGCGACTTCCTCGGGGAAATAAGACCTGGTCTCTATGCCGACGAGGTGTTTGTTTTCACTCCGAAGGGGGAAGTCAGACAGCTGCCGGTGGGTGCCACCCTGCTTGACTTCGCTTTTGACATACATACCGAGGTTGGCTCCAAATGCATTGGCGGAAAGATTAACGGCCGCAACGTACAGCTTAAACAGAAACTGCAGAATGGCGACCACGTCTCTGTCATCACCTCGTCAAAACAAACTCCGAAGCGAGACTGGCTGTCGTTTGCCATCACCAACAAGGCCCGTACAAAGATTAAACAGGCTCTCAACGAGGAGAAGTTCAAACTGGCGGCCGATGGCAAGGAGATGCTCACCCGAAGGCTAAAGAACTGGAAGATTCCGTATGGCGATGCAACCGTGGTTAAGCTGCTTACAGAGTACGGATTCAAGACATCACAGGATCTCTATTTCAGTATCGCCCTGGGCGAAACGGACCTCCTGCAGATCAAAAAGGTGCTGCTCAGGACTGAGGAGCAACCCGAAGAGAGTCCGGCCAGGACCCCCGAATTGCATCCCCAGGAAGAAACTGGAAGCGCAGGAGATTATCTTGTTATAAATGAAAGAGTTGAAGGGCTTGATTATAAACTGGCCAAGTGTTGTAACCCTGTTTTCGGCGACCGCGTTTTCGGGTTTGTGACAGTTCTCGAGGGAATTAAAATTCACCGGGCTACCTGCCCGAACGCCGATTTCATGTTATCGAACTTCCCTTACCGGATTGTCAGGGCACGATGGACAAGGCTTGATTCTGCGAGAGGTTTCCTGGCACAGATAAGGCTGACGGGTGTTGAAAACCTGGGGATAGTTGCTCGCATTACTGAAATCCTGGCCGAATACAAAGGGGTGACAGTCAAGAATTTCACCTATAGCATGAACAATGGCCTCTTTGAGGGGCGTATTGAGCTCCTTGTGCCAAACATCAACTTCCTCTACGGAATAATCAAGAAGATACAGTCAGTCAAGGGGATAACCAGGGTTACCAGGGTGGACAGTTAGGTTAGGCCTATTGCCTAATGCCTGCTGCCTGACATATCAGTACCTCGGATCAGGCTGTACGGGCAGTTTCGCCATCTTTTCAACCTCGAGCGAGGTGCTGCCAAACTCGTCAACAACCTTCCCCTGAATGAGATAGGTGCCGCTGCCGCGAAACGGCCATCCGGCAAGAGACTGCGGGAAATGGGTTGTGTCAAAGAACTCTCCGTCATTGTCTATGAAACAGCCGAAGTTCATCCATTCATGCTTGACGGTCTTTATATACTTCACCGTAACCAGGTGGCCTACCATCCTCACCTTTCGGCCCACGGCGCTCTTCATACCGGCAGCAGTCACATCGCCCCGGTACTTCGTCTGCAACAGATCAAACCATGTCAGGGTCACGGGGAATCCGAGCAGTTCTATCTCGTCATAGGCATCCTCCAGCTTTGACTGCTCGAAGGGAGGCATTGTGAATCTTTTCGGCTCGGGATTGAAAAGGGTGCGTGCTGTCTCGCTCTTTCCCCTGTTGATAAGCATATGTGCCTCCCAGAGGAGCAGTGCCTTACTCTTTCCTGTGAAGCGGAACGCCCCGGTACGTATAAGTATTACTGTCTGTTCAAGACCAGGACCTATACGTGAGATAAAGTCTTCTATACCGTTGAAAATGCCATTTTTATCCCTGTCACTCATGATGGCTTTTGCCAGGTTTGTCTCCAGTCCCTGGATGTGTATCAGTCCCACGAAGATTGTTTTGTCATACAGTGTTGTCTTGTATGTGCTGCGGTTGATGCAGGGGGCTTCGATGACGGCTCCCTCGCGGCGCGCCTCCTGCACATAGACCCATGTGCGGTAGAATCCGCCGAAATTATTGATTACGGCTACCATGAACTCGAGGGGGTAGTGTGCCTTCAGCCACAGGCTCTGAAAGCTCTCAACGGCATAGGAGGCTGAGTGTGCCTTTGAGAACGAGTAGCCTGCAAAGGATTCTATCTGACGCCACACCTCTTTCGTAATCTCTTCCGGGTAGCCTTTGGCCCTGCAGTTGGTAAAGAAGCGTTCGGTGATCTTCTGCATCTCCCTGCGCGATCTGTACTTGCCGCTCATGGCACGACGCAGGGTGTCAGCGTCTGACAGGTCGAGGCCTGCAAAGTGATGGCATACCTTAAGCACATCCTCCTGGTAAACCATCACCCCGAAGGTCTCGCTCAGAAGATCCTTCATGACCGGGTGGATATACTCAAATTTGTCAGGATTGTGGAAGCGGTATATGAACTGCCGCATCATCCCTGAGCGGGCAACACCGGGTCTGATGACCGAACTGGCTGCCACAAGTGTCAGGTAATCATCACATCTCAGCTTCTGCAGCAGTCCGCGCATGGAGGGACTCTCGATATAAAAACACCCTTTGGCGTCACCACGGCGAAGATGATCCTTCACCAGGGGATCATTCTTGAACCGCTGTATGGCGTGTACGTCTACATCCACACCGCGATTGGCACGGATGATCTCCGCACTCTCCTTAATGTGGCCTATGCCTCTCTGGCTCAGTATGTCAAGTTTCTCATAACCAAGCTCCTCAGCAGTGTACATATCCCATTGAGTGGTAGGAAATCCCTTAGGCGGCATGTCGAGTGCCGTGTAACAGCATAGCGGTTCCTCTGATATAAGAACTCCGCCGGCATGGATGCTCCGCAGGTTGGGAAAATCTGCAATCTTGTTGCCCGTCCCGAAGATAAGATCCTGGATCTCACCTCTGTTACTCTCTGCGGAGGGATTTGCAATCAGGGCATCGATCTCGTCGACAGGTAATCCGTGAACCTTGCCCAGTTCGCGGACTATTGACTTGCCGCGAAAGGTGTTGATTGTACCGAGGAGAGCTGTATGACGGTGGCCGTAGCGTCGGAAGATATACTCGGTTACGGTGTCACGCTCCTTCCACGAATAGTCTATGTCGAAGTCCGGCGGCGAGGTCCGTTTCGGATTTATAAACCGCTCGAAGTAAAGGTTCAGGTCAATAGGGTCAACATTTGTGATTTTCAGGCAGTAAGCTACGACGGAGTTAGCCCCGCTACCGCGTCCTACGTGGTAGAATCCGCACGCCATTGAATAGCGGATGATATCCCATGTTATGAGGAAATATGCCGAGAAACCGAGGCGGTCAATTATTTCCAGCTCGTGGCGCACCCGTTCTTCTGCCACCTTGTTGTTTTTTCCGTAGCGGTATTTCATTCCGTCCCATGCCAGTTTCTCGAGCAGGAGCTTGTCGTCATACCTGCTGGCAGAGTATATTTTCTTGTTTTTTGGGGTGGTGAAGTCAATCGCCAGGGAGCAGTCGTTCAGCAGCGTGCGAGTATTGTCTGTTACCTGGGGCCACATTGAGAAGGGGCGGAGAGCTTCTGCCTCAGGGGCGATGTACTCATCAGGCGATGCTGTCATTTCCGGTGTCAGGCGGCTGAGGAGGATGTTGTTATCCACGGCTCTCAGGCTGCGGTGCACGGGGTAGTCGGCAGCTGACTCCATTGTGACAGGGTGAAGGATCACGCACCGTGATACTTCACTCTTTTTCATTGATATAAGACGGCCGGCGGCGGATGGGCGAATGCCGATGTATTCATTGTCTCGCAGTGCCGGGTGGGGAGCGCTGAAGGAGCCGTTGACGCTGGTGGCGGATCCGTTCATTCCGCCGCCGGCCGGGTAGATTACGTACGCGTTGGGGAAGGAGGGAGGGCGCAGCGGGAGAGGCTCGCCGCTGATATTATGATGAGTGAGGAACTCGTTCAGCTCACGGAAGCCCTCATTGTTGCGGGCTATGCCGATGTAAAGCAACCTGTTGCCGTCGCGGAACTCTATCCCGGCGGCCGGGGTGATGTTGCGGCTGCGGCACTCCCTTACAAAATCGGGCATCCCGGTGGTGTTGTTGATGTCTGTAAGCACCATCCGTTCCACGCCCGCAGCCGCAGCGAGCTCAGAAAGGCGCTCGACTGAAAGGGTACCGTAGCGCAGGCTGTAATATGAGTGGCAGTTGATGTACATTGTATGAAGGTCTGAAGGTCTGTCGCTTCGCTCCGTCTGAAGGTCTGAAGGTCTGAAGGTCTGTCGCTGCGCTCCGTCTGAAGGTCTGAAGGTCTGAAGGTCTGTCGCTGCGCTCCGTCTGAAG
>ERZ1645192.9-NODE-9-length-120104-cov-10.419154_pt1 | contig 120104 bp, 116 predicted proteins | sample MGYA00575354_ERZ1645192 | MGnify/ENA primary metagenome ERZ1645192 (study PRJEB40844, sample SAMN11349763) | freshwater sediment metagenome | isolation source: river sediment | host: Sediment | place: India: Faizupur Khadar , New Delhi | collected 2017-02-21 ... | reverse complement strand
TGGGGTGGAAGATGGGATTCGAACCCACGACTTTCGGAACCACAATCCGACGTTCTAACCAACTGAACTACATCCACCGTTTCAGGGATGCAAAATAAGACGAAAAATTCCGAATCACAAAATTTTCATTTTATTTTATCCCGCTTTAATCCAATTGTTAACTTTGCAGTTCAAAAATCGGGAAGTCAACTGGCAATATTTGAAACTGACAATTGTTATCTGATTTTTCCTGACTATTTCTCTCACTGTTGAGAAAGATAAAACTGATAGACAACATTTCGGGACTCCAGCTCTTCCAGCTGATGAAGTTCACCATTTTCCTTATCATCAGTATTGTCCTTACAAAGAGCCACCTTACCCGTGCCGAGATAGGTGCATGGGAAATGTTTCTTTTCATCTCCGGTCTTGTAAGCTTTTTCTGGGTAACAGGAATTATTCAGTCGCTGCTGCCCCTCTATCACAGAAACCGGACCTACCGTAAAACAGGCGATAACGGAACAGGCAAATCACCCGAGATTTTCAACGCCTTCCTGCTGCTGAGCTTCTTCAGCCTTATTGTGTTTGCCATAGGACATGCCCTCAAGGGAAGTTTCTCAGTTTTTCATTTCAGCGGAAACGTTCCGTACCTGAACCTCCTTCTTCTGTATGTCCTGCTAAGCAGCCCCGTATGCCTTATCGAATACATCTACCTGCTTAACAACCTTTCTTACAGAATCTTCCAGTACGGAATCTATACCTTTGCCCTTCAGCTGATACTGGTCCTGGCCCCCATCCTCATGGGAAAGGACATCATCTGGGGTGTTTACGGCCTTCTTGCCGTCACCGGTGTCAGATGGATCTGGCTGATTATCCTTCTGAATAAATATGCCGAAATAAAGATCTCCGCCGAATTCATGAAGGAACACTTCTACCTGGGTCTTCCCCTTGTCATTACTACTCTGATAAGCGGTTCGGCCCAGTATATCGACGGTATAATAGTATCAGCAGTTTACCGCGATCCGGGATGGTTCGCCTGGTTCCGTTACGGTGCAAAGGAGTTTCCCCTCGCCCTGATGCTTGCCAACGGGCTGAACAATGCCTTGCTTCCCGAGTTCTCCACAAGAACACAGATGAAGGAAACCCTGACAAAAATAAAGGAGAAATCAAGGAACCTGATGCATATCTGCTTTCCTTCAACAATGGCAATAATGTTGATAGCCAGGTGGATATATCCCAGGATGTTCACTCCGGAATTCCAGAAAAGCGCCGATATCTTTCTGCTTTATTCATTGCTTGTCATTCCCCGCCTGGTCTTTCCTCAGACTATTATCGTGGGGAGAAAGAAAACTCATATCACAATGATAGCAGCCATTATCGAGATCGGACTTAACATACCACTGAGCCTGCTTATGATAAAATGGGGCTATAATATTGTAGGTGTGGCCTTTGCTACCTTTGTTGTATACCTTATCAGCAAGCTGTACCTTATTATATATCTCTGGGTTAAAATGAAAATCAAACCCTCGGAATACATTCCGGTGAAAATTTTCATGCTTTACAGCTTCCTCCTTGGTTTGCTGTTTGTTCTGATCGACCACAGGATAATAGATATCCGATAGTGATTCATTCATTTCAGTAAGAGGTTATAAGGTATCATCAGTACAGGCTTATCCCGGAGCTCCTCCTGGCGGTTTAGTCCGATTTCCGAAAATCTCATTATATTTGCCACACTAACCAGGCACCTGATGCAGATTGTAGAAGTAATTACAAAAGACGACAGGAAAGAATTCCTTAACCTGCCGAAAATCCTGTATAAGGATGATCCCAACTGGGTATGCATGCTCGATTCCGAACTCGAAGCAATATTTGACCCTGCTGTCAACAGGGTCTTTGAAAGAGGTGAGGCGATCAGATGGATACTTAGGGACGAAAAGGGAAACACTATCGGAAGAATAGCAGCTTTCTACGATACTCGGCGATCGTCGGTATACAGGCAGAAAACTGGCGGAATCGGCTTTTTTGAGGTAATAAACAGCAGGGAAGCAGCTTTTAATCTTTTCGATACTGCAAAAGACTGGCTGGCTTCCAGGGGAATGGAGGCAATTGACGGTCCGGTTAATTTCGGAGAGAACGACAGCAACTGGGGACTACTGGTCGACGGGTTCATGCAGCAAAGCTACGGCATGCCCTATAACATGAAATATTACCGTGAACTCTTTGAGGCTTACGGATTCAGAAATTATTACGAACAGTATTCATATCACAGGGATGTGCACGGAGCCGACGGCAAAATTGTTGAGTTTCCCCCGAGAATATTGAAAATTGCCGAATGGCTGTCAAAAAGACCGGGATATGAGTTCAGGCATTTTGAACTGGCAAACCGGAAAAAATTCTACAACGATTTCGTTGAGGTATATAATTCGGCATGGGCTGTTTTCAAGGAAGACTTCACCCCGGTAGGCCCTGATGTCCTCGAAGCTACATTCCTTAAGGCCAAACCAATCATCGACGAGGAATTGATCTGGTTCGCATACCACAACGGGAAACCCATAGCTTTTTTTATTCTCTTTCCCGACCTTAACCAGATCATAAAACCTTTCAGGGGAGTACTGAATTTCAGAAACAAGCTGAGGTTCGTATTGGCGAAATCCAATCACAAAATGACAAGGATAAGGGGACTCGTGGGAGGAGTCCATCCGGCATACCAGAACAATGGAGTGGAATCGGCTATCTTCCTTAACCTTTACAAAAAACTCAGGTATAAACCCTGGTACAGGGAACTTGAACTGTCATGGGTGGGAGATTTCAACCCCAAAATGATAGCTATTTATGAAGCCCTGGGAGGGAAAAGGGCCAAAACACATATCACATTCCGCTATCTGATCAACGAAAATGCTGAATTCATCAGGTACAAGGATGAAATGCTGCTCTATGGGAAACAGGAAACCGACTCCGGGAAAAGCTGATAATTATTTTTTATTCAGTTTTGGTTTTCAAATAAACTTCATTAATTTTGCAAACCCTAAATAAGGGATATTTTTAACATTAAGGAATAAAACATCAGAGCAATGAAACAGGGTATACATCCGAAGAATTACAGACTGGTAGTTTTTCAGGACATGTCAAACGGACATACATTCATTACCAGGTCGACAGCCCCTTCCAGGGAAACAGTTAAGTGGGAAGACGGCAATGAATATCCGCTTATCAAACTCGAAATCTCAAATACTTCCCATCCTTTTTACACCGGCAAAATGAAGCTTGTTGATACCGCAGGAAGGGTAGACAAATTCATGAACCGTTACAAGGATCACGTGGGCAGAAAGAAATAAACCGACTTTTTCATAATGATCCCGGGCTTAAACGACCGGGATTTTTTTTGCACTATGAAATCGCGGTCATTTTTATGGCATGATGATTGCACAATCCCCGGCCGGCGCCTTAGTTAAAAATTATATGTAAATTTGACAGTTCTCAATCGACTGATGGAAAAGAAATTCAGAAAACCCGCCCGCGAACTGCTGCTGCCCGACATTCTTGACGGAGAGGGAGATATTGTTCCGATCCTTGCCGACGGCGAAGACGGTGACCTGGAGGACATTGATGTTCCTGATTCAATACCAATCCTGTCGCTCCGAAACACCGTTCTCTTCCCGGGTGTGGTGCTCCCCATATCCATCGGACGGCCAAGATCGGTTCAGCTTATCAAGGAAGCCTACCGCACCGACAAAATTGTTGGTACAGTTGCCCAGAAGGATCCCGAAACCGAAAACCCTTCCTTCGACCAGCTTCATAATATCGGGACCATCGGACAGATTGTTAAGCTGCTCGAAATGCCCGACGGCTCGACCACCGCAATCATTCAGGGCCGGAAGAGAATGGTGCTCAATGAGCTTATCACGGATGATCCCTACTTCATAGCCCGCGTCAGAACCATCCCTGAGATAAAGCCTGAATCGCTCAACAAGGATTTTGACGCAATTGTAGGATCGCTCAAGGACCTGTCGCTCAAAATAATCAAGATAAATCCCAACATAAGCCCCGAGGCTTCATTTGCTATCAAGAATATAGAGAACAGTACTTACCTTATCAATTTCATCTGTTCCAATACTGATATCAAGATCCAGGATAAACAGAAGCTTCTCGAAATAAACAGCCTGAGAGACAGGGGATATTCGCTTCTGGAGCACCTTGTTCAGGAAATTCAGCTCCTTGAACTGAAGAATGAACTTCAGTCGAAGGTCAAAAGCGATCTCGACCAGCAGCAGCGTGAATTCCTTCTTCATCAGCAGATGAAAACCATCCAGAATGAACTGGGTGGAAATCCGGTTGAAAAGGAAATAGAGGAATTCAGGATTAAGGCAGAAACTAAACTCTGGTCGGAAACCGTTGCAAAAACCTTCGAGAGAGAACTCGGAAAACTTAGCAGACTGAATCCCGCAGCAGCCGAATACTCCGTTCAGGTAAACTATATCCAGACACTCCTCGATCTTCCCTGGGGACACTGCACTGAAGATAATCTCGATCTTAATAATGCCCGTAGAGTGCTCGACGAAGACCATTTCGGGCTCGAAGAGGTAAAGGAAAGAATACTCGAACACCTGGCGGTGCTCAAACTCAAGGGCGACCTTAAATCTCCTATCCTCTGCCTTTACGGCCCTCCAGGAGTAGGTAAGACCTCTCTTGGAAAATCAGTGGCCAAGGCGCTTGACAGGAAATATGTCAGAATGTCACTCGGCGGACTTCATGATGAAGCAGAGATCAGAGGCCACAGAAAAACCTATATAGGCGCAATGCCCGGACGCATAGTTCAGAACCTTAAAAGAGCCGGATCATCCAACCCGGTTTTTATTCTGGATGAGATAGACAAGGTAGGACAGGACTTCAGGGGCGATCCTTCCTCTGCTCTTCTTGAAGTGCTCGATCCTGAACAAAACAGCACTTTCTTCGACAATTTCATTGAAATGGAGTACGACCTTTCAAAAGTCCTCTTCATTGCTACAGCCAACACCCTTTCAACCGTCAGCCCCGCTCTCAGGGACAGGATGGAACTGATTGAAATCACTGGTTACCTGGTTGAGGAAAAACTCGAAATAGCACGACAGCACCTGCTCCCCCGACAGCTCGAAAACCATGGGGTAAAAGCCGATCAGCTGATTATCGGCAACAGGGTTATGGAAACCATAATAGATAAATACACCCGGGAATCGGGAGTCAGGGAACTCGACAAGAAACTGGCTAAGATAGTAAGGGTTACAGCAAAAAACATTGCCTCGGAAACCAGTTACAACCCGGAACTGTCGGATGAAATGCTTACAAAACTGCTCGGTCCTCCTAAATACATCCGCGACCTGTATGCAGGAAACGACCAGGCCGGCGTTGTGACAGGCCTTGCCTGGACTGCTTCGGGAGGTGAGATACTGTTTGTCGAGACCAGCCTCAGCAAAGGCTCGGGAAAACTGACACTTACGGGAAACCTCGGCGAAGTGATGAAGGAATCGGCAGTGATCGCCCTGGAATACCTGAAAGCAAATGCTGAAGTACTCGACCTGCCCGATAATTTTTCTGAAAAGTGGAACATTCATATCCATGTGCCGGAAGGCGCTATCCCCAAGGATGGCCCGTCGGCAGGAATAACCATGGCAGCTTCCATAGCTTCAGCTTTCACCCAGCGCAAAGTGAAGAAATACCTTGCCATGACCGGCGAGATCACTCTGAGGGGAAAAGTACTTCCCGTGGGAGGAATTAAGGAGAAAATACTTGCTGCCAAACGATCCAGTATAAAGGAAATAGTGCTGTCGGAAGATAACAGGAAAGATGTCGGGAGTATCCTGCCTGTATATATCGACGGACTTAAGTTCCACTATGTAGATACGATAATGGAAGCGCTCAACCTTACGCTTCTCAGACAGAAAGTAAAAAACCCAAGGAAAATTTCATTCGAATGAAACGTATTGCCGTCTTTCCGGGATCCTTCGATCCTTTAACAATCGGACATGAAGGAATTGTAAGAAGAGCTCTCGTTCTCTTCGATGATATAATTATCGCCGTGGGCGCTAACGCCCTCAAAAAGAGCTATTACTCTCTTGAAACAAGAAAAGAAATGATTTCCAGGGTTTTCAGGGATGAACCCAGGATAACTGTTGATCATTACGAAGGACTTACGGTAGATTACTGCAGGGCTAAAGGAGCCCGTTACCTGCTCAGGGGATTAAGGACCGCCGCCGACTTCGAGTTCGAAAGAGCTATTGCTCAGGTCAACCGGACGATAATGCCTGAGGTCGAAACAGTCTTCCTTCTTACCGTACCTGAACATGCCTCGGTGAATTCCACTATTGTCCGCGACATCATAAGAAGCGGGGGAGATGCGTCATTATTTGTGCCGGCTGCAATCAACATTAAAGATTACAAGGGGGAGGACCTTTAATTCCCCGCATCGGATACAAGTCCGGAATCCTTAAAGGGTGAAGTGAATTCAGGTCCTGAGAACCGATGAATTTATAAGATCCATCAGCGAAAGCCAGGCGGTCGATTTGATGATGCTCAGCTCTTCGGGGGACAGCCATTCAACCCTGGTAATACCTTCCTCAAGTTCAGGCTCCGTTACCATAGTTCCGTCATAATCCATCAGAAACCAGCTTGTCTTTTTCAGGTACGAGATGCCTTCCCAGCTGTAGGTGTGGTAGCTCGGCTCAAGGGGTTTCACAATCCTGTGCCCCCGGATACCACATTCCTCCGAAACTTCCCTTAAAGCACAGGCTTCCGGCTCTTCGCCCGGTTCCACATGACCTTTCGGCAGATCGAGTTTCCCCTTCTTTTCAATGAAAAGATATTTTCCTGAGCTGTGCCTTACCAGTCCGCCGGCAGCTCCAACCTCGGTGAAGTAGATCCTGAACATCTTCCATATATGGGTTATGTTCGGGCCGTATATGTTAACAGAGTTGATTGACGTGTCGGATTGAAATTCGGTTATCAGCTTATAAAGTTCCTTCGTCGCGTAAAACTTATGGAATAAGGAGTATTTTTGTAGCCGGTCAGGTTCCGGGCTGATCAAAATGAACCGGTTCTCAAAATGAACTTTATACATCGCTCAATGGATAAAAGTGCTAAAAAGATCGCCGAATATCTGTTACAAATTAAAGCAATAAAATTGCAACCGTCAAATCCTTTTACTTGGGCTTCAGGATGGAAATCCCCGATTTACTGCGATAACCGCCGTACTCTTTCTTTCCCCGAAGTAAGATCCTACATAAGGGATTCCTTTGCCGAAACTATAAAATTGCACTATCCTGCAGCAGAACTTGTTGCCGGTGTCGCTACGGGAGCCATTGCCCACGGAGCCCTCGTTGCTGAAAAGCTCGGCATGCCCTTTATTTATGTCAGGTCGGAGGCAAAGGAACACGGACTCGGAAACCAGATAGAAGGATTCTTTGAAAAAGATCAGAAGGTGGTAGTCATTGAGGATCTTATTTCAACCGGGGGAAGCAGCCTTGGCGCCGTGAAAGCCCTGAGGGAAGCAGGTTGTAAGGTGCTTGGCATGGCTGCAATTTTTACCTACGAATTCTCCCGGGCCGCTGACGGATTCAGGGAAAACGGCTGCGAACTTCATACACTCAGCAACTATTCGACACTGATCTCAACAGCGCTGGAAACAGGCTATATTACGGATGATGACGTTGCTGCACTAAAAAAATGGAGGCTCGATCCGTCAGGATGGGGCAGATAAACATGGCATCAGTTTCAACCTTCGAAAGCCGCAAAGGCAGCCTTTCCTGTTCTCCTTCCGAGGTTTATGATTTCGTGACCGATATCAGGAACTTAAGACAGTTTGTTCCTGAAAATGTTGTAGAGGATCTTGTAATTGAAGAGGATACTTGCAGATTTCGGGTTCCGTCAATAGGAAATGTTTTCATAAGTCTTTCAGAAAAGGTTCCGGTGGAAAAAGTAGTTTACAACGGTAATGCCCTGGAGTCGAACGATTTCTCACTGGTGCTCGACATCATGGAGACAAATAATGGAAAGGCCGGGGTTATTGTAAAACTTGCTGCTCATCTTAACCCCTTTCTGAAGATGATGGCATCAGGTCCTGTTTCAGATTTTCTTGAAAAGCTGATACTGGAAATGGAAAGGTTCAACGACTGGAAAAAGAAAACCTGACAACGGCAGCTGCTGTCTTTTCAGGGATTTTGTCAAATGAATTCGATTTCCTTGAAACTGAACTCCCTCGTCTTACCGGTACGGTCTTCAACCATCAGACATCCTGTCTGGCCCACTGCCACAATCCTTCCCGTAAACATGCCTTCCCCTGTCCTGTACTCATGCCACTCTCCAAACCTGAAAAGAGACGCCCGATAGTCGCCCCTTATCTGATCACGATCGCCTGTGATCAGTGTCTTGTACCTTACGTCGAGGCAACTTAAAAGCTCCGGGAGGCATACAGAGATGTCATATTCTTTTCCCGTAACCATCCTGAGGGAAACCGGATTAGGGATACGGTCGGGAAAAACGATCTGATTGATATTCAAGCCAATGCCTGCTACAGTACTGCTTATCGCATTTCCAGTTATTGAATTCTCAATAAGAATGCCTGCAATTTTGTCATTCCCTGCGTATATGTCGTTAGGCCATTTTATTTTGCATCCGGAGATGTGCCCTGAAAGATAGTCGCTTATACCCAGGGAAATGAATTGAGCTATAATGAACTGCTCAGCCGGATCAACCATGTCGGGGAAAAGTATGATGCTGAATAACAGGTTCTTTCCATCCTCGCTTTCCCAACGGTTGCCCTGCTGCCCTTTACCGGCCGACTGAAAGCCCGCACGAATTACCATGCCCTCGCGCGCTCTGCCCGATCTCAGATATTCCGAGGCTGTCGTATTCGTGGATACGGCGTCTTTCAAAAAGATAATCTCCGATCCTATTATCATTTCACGTCCTTTCCCGAAGGCCTTCTGTCAAATTTACCGGAAACGGCAGTTAATCCGGCAGTGGCACTGTTATTGCACATTATGAATGAAAGCTACAAAAATACAGATAAAAGTTTGTACTTTTGCAACTTGATGTTTAACAGAACTCTTTGATGAAGAAAAGACAGGACGGGACAGATGTGCTCCTGGAGTCAATAATAAAAGGTATTTTTGAGAAGCAGGGTAAGGATGTTCTTAAAATTGACCTGAGAAAACTGGATAACCGGATAGCCGATTATTTCATTGTTTGCCATGGATCATCTGTAAGCCAGGTCGATGCAATATGCGACTCTGTTGAAGATACCGTTATCCGCGGCGCTGGAGAAAAACCTCTCCATGTCGAAGGTCTTGAAAACTGCTTCTGGGTTCTTCTTGATTTTGGAAATGTTGTTGTTCACATATTCCAGGAAGAGTACAGGAATTTTTACAACCTTGAATCTTTGTGGGCCGATGCTTCAATGGAAGCAGTGAGGGATAAAATAAGCTAAGAATTTCATTTATGGCCGAAAACGAAAATAAAGACAAAGGTCCGGTAAAGCCACCGGAGCCAAATCTGAAGCCAAAATTCAATTCGAACTGGATTTTTGCCATTCTGATTGTCTCATTCCTTGCAATCAACCTTTTTTACGGAGGCAAGACAACCCCAAAACTTCAGACCAGGGAGCTGAAGGAAATGATCGCCAATAAGGAGATAGAAAGAATAATTCTTGTAAACAAGGAATTTGCAGAGATCTATCTTAAAAAAGAGGTTGTCGAGTCGGGCAAATACCCTGATATTCAGAAACCAGGTAACGGTAGATTGGGTTTCGGAGTGCCGAAGCCGCATTATACCCATAACATTGGCGACCTTGCCACATTCGAGGAATTCCTTCAGACTGAACAGAAAAACTCGGGTTACCAGGACGGAGAGGTTATATATCCTGAAACCGAGACACGACATAACTATTTGGGAGAGATACTCGGCTGGACATTACCTTTTGTGCTGCTTATTTTCCTGTGGCTCTTCATGATGAGACGTATGGCAGGCGGCGCCGGAGGAGGAGCAGGAGGGATTTTCAGTGTAGGCAAATCAAAGGCCCAGATCTTCGACAAGGAATCGAATGTAAAGATCAATTTCAGCGATGTGGCAGGCCTGGAGGAAGCCAAGACCGAAGTGATGGAGATTGTCGATTTCCTCAAAAATCCTAAGAAATATACGGCGCTTGGAGGTAAGATCCCTAAGGGAGCTCTCCTGATTGGTCCTCCCGGAACAGGCAAGACTCTTCTGGCCAAAGCCGTTGCAGGTGAAGCAAACGTGCCCTTCTTCTCAATATCAGGTTCAGATTTTGTGGAGATGTTCGTCGGCGTGGGAGCGTCAAGAGTAAGGGACCTCTTCAAACAGGCAAAGGAAAAGGCCCCCTGTATTGTGTTTATTGATGAGATTGACGCAGTCGGCAGGGCAAGGGGTAAAAATGTTAACTTCGGATCGAACGACGAAAGAGAGAATACACTGAACCAGCTCCTTACTGAGATGGACGGTTTCGGAACAAACATGGGAGTGATCATCCTTGCGGCAACCAACAGAGCCGACATCCTCGACAGGGCGCTTCTCAGGGCAGGAAGGTTCGACCGGCAGATCCACGTTGAACTGCCTGAACTGACCGAGAGGGAAGCTATCTTCAAGGTACATCTCCGTCCTATCAAACTTGAAAAGGGTTTTGACGTGGCTTTCCTGGCGAAACAGACACCTGGCTTCTCGGGAGCAGATATCGCTAATGTTTGCAATGAAGCTGCCCTTATTGCAGCCAGAAAAAACAAGAATATAGTCGAGAAACAGGATTTCCTTGATGCCATCGACAGAATAGTGGGAGGCCTCGAACGCAAGAGCAAAATCATTTCGATGGATGAGAAGAAAACCATAGCATACCATGAGGCCGGACACGCTACCGTAAGCTGGCTGCTCGAACACGCGAGCCCGCTTGTGAAAGTTACCATAATACCCCGGGGAAGAGCTCTCGGAGCAGCCTGGTACCTCCCCGAGGAAAGACAGATAACAACCAGTGAACAACTGCTCGATGAAATGGCTTACGCCCTTGGCGGAAGAGCCGCTGAACAACTGATGTTCGGAAAGATTTCTACCGGAGCCCTTAACGACCTCGAAAAAGTAACAAAACAGGCCTATGCAATGGTCTCCTACTTCGGAATGAGCGACAAGATAGGCAATATAAGCTTCTACGACTCATCGGGACAGTCGGATTACGGTTTTACAAAACCCTACAGTGAAAAAACTGCAGAACTTATTGACCGCGAAGCAAAACAGATAATCAGCGATTCGTTCGACAGAGCTACCGAAGTTCTGAAACACCATAAAAAGGGACTGACGGAACTTGCTGAACTGCTTCTCGAAAAAGAGGTTATCTTCAGCGAGGACCTTGAAAGGATCTTCGGCAGAAGAAGGGCAGATATCATCAGGGAACAGAAGGAAAATGAAAACGGAAACAGGTTCACGGCCCAGGTTCCTTCCGCTCTTCAGGAGACAGACAGTGCTTCAGATTCAATACCCGGGGATACAGAAAGCTCCGTCCGGCAGGCAGAGGATGACACTCCTGCCAGGGAGCCTGCCTGACTGGAAAAGGAAAAAGTAAAACAGTTTAAAGCATACTGAATTGGGAAATTTCTTCACCAGGTCATTGACTGCCGTCTGGATAGTGGTTTTCATTCTGGGAGGATTCTGGCTCCATCCTGTTTCATTTTTTATCACCGGATTTCTTCTGCTTGCCGGAACCCTGTTTGAGTACTATCTTATGGCAAAAAGCACCGGGGTACGACCGCAGATCATTGCCGGAATTATCATGGGAACCGCAATGTACTCAATTGCTACTCTCGTTGCGGCGGGAATTGCCGGCATTGAGTGGTTCCTGCTTCTGGTAATACCTGCCCTGGTGATACTGGTTACCCAGCTTTACCTGAAACAGGATAAACCTTTCGATTCACTCGCACATACTTTCTTCGGGATAATGTATATCGGCATACCTTTTTCATTGTTCCCTTTTGCCGCCTTCTCAAGAACCGGTTTCGGTTCGATCCTTCCCCATCCTGAAATATTGTTTTCACCTGGCCTTGTAATCGGATTCCTTCTTCTGCTCTGGACCTACGACACGGGAGCATACCTTTGCGGCGTGGCTTTCGGGAAACACAGACTTATGGAAAGAATATCTCCAAAAAAATCGTGGGAAGGCTTTTTCGGAGGACTGATTATTACCGTTGCGGCCGCCTGGCTCCTTTCAGGGTGGTTCGGCCTGGTCAGCAGCTCCGGCTGGATCATAATAGCCCTCATAATTGCGGTTGCCGGCACCTACGGCGATCTTACAGAGTCGATGCTCAAAAGAAGTATCGGAGTGAAGGATTCAGGTTCCCTGCTTCCCGGACACGGAGGACTGCTCGACCGGTTCGACAGTACCCTGTTCGCCTTCCCACTGGTTTATCTTTTTGTAACTCTTTTTGGTTGATTGACAAGTCTTGATTAGCTTTGCGGAAATTTTTGGGGAAATGGCGATTCACAAGGAGGGATACAGGATTCTTGCTATCGGATTTGTAATTCTGGTACTGATAAATCTAATCACAGCAATTGCCTGGCCTTCCGATACTCTCCTTAAATGGATGATCCTGCTTTTCTCCCTCACATTTTATGTATTCATCCTTTTTTTCTTCAGGCTTCCCTCGAGACACCTGGAACCTGACCCCGGGCTGATCTATGCCCCTGCAGACGGCAAAGTGGTCGTTATCGAGGAAACCATCGAAAACGAATACTTCAGGGACCAACGCCTCCAGATATCAATATTCATGTCGCCGTTCAACATGCACAGCAACAGGTATCCGGTGTCGGGATCGGTGAAAATGGTAAATTACCATCCCGGCAAATACATGGTCGCATGGCACCCCAAATCATCGGAACTTAATGAAAGAAGCAGCACAGTAATAGTTACTGAAAACGGTACAGAAATACTTGTGAGGCAGATAGCCGGAGCAGTGGCCCGACGGATTGTAACCTATGCCAAACCGGGTCAGAAGGTGATCCAGGGAGGAGAACTTGGATTCATAAAATTCGGATCAAGAGTGGATATATTTCTCCCCCTTGGTACCGAAATTGAAGTGCCTATCCTGCAGCAGGTTAAGGCTAATAAAAGTATAATTGCAAAAATCTGAAAGTACATTTTCATGGGAAAAAATGACGACAGGGTAATCGACATTACCCCGGATGTGAAATGGGTGGGAATACTTGATTATGATATCACGACATTCGATATCGTGATGACAACAGAATACGGAACAACTTATAACTCCTTCTTCATCAATGCTGAAAAAAAGGCATTGATAGAAGTTGCAAAGGAAAAGTTCTGGGACGTTTATATTAAAAAGATTCAGGAAGTAACCGATCCTTCTGAAATAGAATATATAATTCTCGACCATACAGAGCCTGACCATTCGGGAAGCCTGGGCCGCCTTCTGGAACTTGCCCCTGATGCCACAGTGGTTGGAAGCGGTAATGCCATCAGATACCTCGCCGATATTGTGAACAAGCCTTTCAGATCGATGATAGTTAAAGACGGCGACACCCTCGACCTCGGAAACAAGACACTTAAATTTATCTCGGCTCCCAATCTTCACTGGCCCGATTCAATTTATACATGGCTTGTCGAGGATAAGGTCCTCTTTACCTGCGATTCGTTCGGAGCTCACTATTGTACCGAAAATATCTTCAGTGAATTAACTCCCGATTACCTGAAAGCGTTCAATTACTATTTCGATGTGATTCTTAAACCATTCAGCAGGTTCATGGTAAGGGCAATAGAGAAAATTACGCCGCTTGAACCGCTTGTCATCTGCCCTGGACACGGACCGGTCCACCGCGATACCATAAACGAAATCATAGCTCTTAGCCTTAAACTTTCAAATGATTATCTCAGGCTTACTGCCGGAGGCGATAGGAAAAGAGTGCTTGTAGCTTATGTATCGGCTTACGGATTTACCGGACAGGCAGCTGAACTTATTGCCGAAGGGATCAGATCGGAAGACGGTTTTATTACCGACGTTGCCGATATTGAACACATCGCTGCTACTGAACTCGACCTGAAAATCTCATCAGCCGACGCCATTCTCGCCGGATCACCGACAATAAACCAGAATACCCTTCTTCCCATCTATACCCTATTTGCACTTATCAACCCCCTGCGCGACAGGGGAAAGGTAGCCGGAGCTTTCGGCTCTTACGGCTGGAGCGGTGAAGCCCCTAAGATCATACTCGACAATTTCAGAAACCTTAAGCTGAAAACCTTCGACGAAACAGCAGGATTCAAATTTGCCCCGGGCGGAGATAAAAAGGAAAGCCTTATCGAATTCGGAAAGAAATTCGCCCGGAAAGTAGAAGAGGAATCTGTCAGAGAAGAGAAATGATTCGCAGGGCTCAGGGCAAAGGGCTCAGGGCACAGGGCGCAGGGCTCAGGGCACACCTTCTCCGTTTCTTATCTTCTCCCCGGCTTCTTCCTTCCGTCTTCGGTCTTCCGTCTTCGGTCTTCCGTCTTCGGTCTTTCTTCAAATCCATATCGTTTCAGGTAAAAAATTTATCGTAAAACAATAACCCGCTTATCGTTTTGGGTAAAAAAATTATCGTTATTTTCAGATTGCAGTGAAGGTACGAACTGTTCCCGCTTCACTCTGATGCTTGTTTGGGGGTAACCCCCGGAGTTTGAACAACAAAAATTTAGCAATTCCGATTTTTCTGATTAGGTTTGTATATATAAAACCCTTTGATGAAAACCTCGATCAGGACCATCCTTATTATTCTGGGCGTCATTCTTTTTGTGTTCCTGCTGTGGTATTTCCGGAGTATTGTTGTTTATGTTCTGGTTTCCGGTGTCCTTTCGTTCATGGGCCGGCCGCTGGTCGACCTGCTGAGCCGGATCAGAATAGGGAAATGGAAACTTCCCAGAGTCCTGAGCGCCTTGTTAACGCTTATTGTCATCTGGGGACTGATAGCTTTATTCCTGTATATATTCATTCCGCTTATAACCAGGCAGATCAATTACCTGTCGACCATCGACGGCTCAAAGATTGTGGAGCTTATCGAGGGTCCGGTAAAGAGGATGGAGGAGATACTAACCACCCTGAACCCTGATATCTCCGGTAAGCTTTCAGTGAGCGACTACATAGCCTCTAAGGTCGAAGGAGTGCTTAACATAGAAGTAATCCAGAACTTCATGGGATCAATGGTTGGAGTCCTTGGGAATATGGCCGTGGCTGTATTCTCAATCTCTTTCATTACCTTTTTCTTCCTGAAGGACCAGCACCTTTTCTATGAATCAATACTGATGTGGATACCCGACCAGTATGTGGAAAACGTTACCAGAGCCCTAAATTCAATAAAACACCTTCTCACAAGGTACCTTATCGGAATTGCAATCCAGAGCACCTGCATCATGATACTCATTACAACCGGAATGACAATAGCAGGGATAGAATTCCAGCAGGCACTGGTGATGGGACTTATTGTTGGTACGCTTAATATCATACCTTATGTCGGCCCCTGGCTCGGATTTTTCATAGTGATGATAATGGGAATCGCCACACATATCAACCTCGACTTCCCGACCGTGGTGGTTCCGATGGTGATGTACATGATGATAGTGGTAGCCATAACACAACTTATCGACAACGTTGTCTTTCAGCCTGTCATCTTTTCCAACAGCGTAAGAGCGCATCCTCTTGAGATCTTCATAGTTGTGCTGGCAGCCGGATTTGCAGCCGGTATCCCGGGAATGCTCCTTGGAATTCCGGCTTATACTGTCCTGAGGGTTTTTGCCAGGGAATTTTTTTATGGCTTCAAAGCCATTCAGAAACTAACATCAAGCCTTGGCGATGAGGTTAAGGAAGGAGAGGAACCGACGGTTCCCGGAACACAAAGAATTTCGATTAAGAGGAAAAGAAGGACGAGACCGCGTCCGGAAAGCGGAAACCAGCAGGAGATACTATGAGTTCATTTGGTTCATTGCTTAACAGGATATTCAGGTTCTACTATGAAGGCTTCACGACAATGTCGTGGTGGGGGAAACGCATCTGGATAATACTGCTGATCAAATTGTTTGTAATATTCATCGTCCTTAAGCTGTTCTTCTTTCCCGATTTCCTGAAGAAGAACTACAAAACGGATGAGCAGCGCAGCAAACACGTTCTGGAACAATTAACAAAATAATCTTAGCCTATGTTTGAAAATGTAGACTTATCCCTTGTGAACTGGTCGCGGGCACAATTTGCCCTTACTGCCATCTACCACTGGCTTTTCGTCCCACTTACTCTCGGTCTTTCCTTTATCCTTGCAATAATGGAAACTGTTTATGTCAGGACAGGCGATGAGGAATGGAAGCGCATGACGAAATTCTGGATGACTCTTTTCGGTATCAATTTTGCCATAGGCGTGGCAACAGGGCTGATCCTCGAGTTTGAATTCGGTACCAACTGGTCGAACTATTCCTGGTTTGTAGGGGATATCTTTGGCGCTCCTCTTGCCATCGAAGGTATTCTGGCCTTCTTCCTTGAATCGACTTTTGTTGCCGTGATGTTCTTCGGCTGGAACAAGGTAAGCAAAAAAGCACACCTTGTGTCAACCTGGCTGGTGGCAGTCGGAGCCAGCCTTTCAGCATTATGGATCCTCGTCGCCAACGGCTGGATGCAAAACCCCGTTGGTATGGTATTCAATCCCGAAACTGCCAGAAACGAAATGGTGAATTTCTGGGAAGTCCTCTTTAACGAGGTGTCTGTCACCAAGTTCCTGCATTCCATCTCGTCGGGCTTCCTGCTGGGATCTATGTTCGTTGTGAGTATAAGCGCATATTACCTGCTTAAGAACCGTGAGATTCTTCTCGCAAAAAGAAGTATTCTGGTCGCAGGTATCTTTGGCTTTCTCTCATCCCTCCTTGTGGTTTACACCGGCGACATTTCGGCACGCGCCCTGGCCTCAGCACAACCTGTAAAGTTCGCTGCCTTCGAAGCGCTGTATGAAGGGAAGGAAAAAGCCGGACTTGTTGCGGTCGGACTGCTTAAGGAATCGGACAGGAAAATAGGAGAAAAGGCAGTAAATGATTTTGTATTCAGGATCGAAATACCCGGGTTCCTTTCGGTGATGACCGGAGGAAGCACAGATACCTTTGTGCCGGGGATCATCGACCTTATAAACGGAAACCCCGAAAGGGGACTGCTTTCAGTCTCAGAAAAAATGGAAAGGGGAAGGAAGGCAAGAGATCTCCTGATCGAATTCAAGGAAGCAAGGAAAAGCAACGACACTGAAAAAGCAGAAGGTATCGCTGCACTCTTCCGCGACAAAAAATTCAATGATGAGTATTTCAGGTATTTCGGCTATGCATCGCTTAACAAACCTGAAGATGCGATCCCGGGCGTGAAGGTGGCATTCTACACTTTCCACGTGATGGTGATGCTGGGAATGCTTTTCATCCTTGAATTCTTTCTTGCCATTGTTCTCCTCTTCCGCGGTACCCTGAGAAAAAACAGGTGGTTCCTCTGGCTTGTACTCTTTTCTATACTGCTCCCCTATGTAGCCGGTGAACTTGGCTGGATGCTTGCGGAAATGGGACGCCAGCCATGGATCATCCAGGACCTTATGCCGGTTACAACAGCAGTAACTAACGTAAACGTCGGTTCGGTAATAACAACCTTCATCCTGTTTGCAGTTCTGTTTACAGTGCTGCTGATTGCTGAAGTTTCTATAATGATAAGGCAGATTAAAATCGGACCAAAACATTAGGAGGACCAAGACATGACACTTATGATCTCATACAATTTTCTGCAGGCCTACTGGTGGATTATTATCTCCCTGCTTGCCAGCCTCCTGGTATTCCTTATGTTTGTCCAGGGCGGACAATCGATGATCTTTTCCCTTCCCGGAAATGAACTTCAGAAAACAATGCTGGTAAACGCTCTGGGAAGAAAATGGGAGTTCACCTTTACAACTCTTGTTACTTTCGGTGGCGCTTTCTTTGCTTCATTCCCCCTCTTTTATTCAACAAGCTTCGGAGGAGCATACTGGGTGTGGATCGCAATACTATTCAGTTTTATAATCCAGGCTATTGCCTACGAATACCGTTCCAAACCCTCCAATGTACTTGGCCGGAAAACTTTCGACATCTTTCTTTTTATTAATGGCTCACTGGGACCTTTCCTAATCGGAACAGCAGTAGCGACTTTTTTCACCGGCTCACAGTTCAGCCTAAATGAACTTAACCAGGTTCGCTGGGGTACGCCATGGCACGGACTTGAAGCCCTTCTCAGCGCAAGAAACCTGGCGCTCGGACTGGCAGTCCTCTTCCTGGCCAGGACAAACGGTCTGCTCTATATTATTAACACTGTCGATGATACCGGTCTCTTTGAAAGATCTCATGGAAAACTGGCTGTGAACGCCATTTCTTTCCTTGTGTTCTTCCTGTTCTTCGTAATAGTCCTCCTCCTCTCGGAAGGATTTGCATACGACCGCAGTACGGGGGCAGTTACATTGGAGAAGTTCAAATACCTCCACAACCTCATCCGGATGCCGGTTGTGCTTGTAATTTTCCTTACAGGAGTGGTCAGCGTCCTTTACGGGATAGGAATTGCACTGTTCAGAGCCAGCCGGTCGGCAATCTGGTTTACGGGTTCAGGAACTATCCTGGCAGTCATGGCCCTCTTCCTTATCGCCGGCTTCAACGGCACCGCTTTCTACCCCTCAACCTCCGACCCGGAAAGCTCACTTACAATCGCCAGGGCGTCATCAAGCTTCTTTACACTTAAAACAATGATGTACGTGTCGTTCATAGTGCCTTTTGTCGTAATTTATATCTGGTACGCATGGAGAGCAATGAACCGGAAAAAAATCACAGGCGATGAAATGCAGGAAGGGGGGCATATGTACTAGACGCAGGGAAGGAAGCTGGCAGGCGGGGCGTAAGGGCATAAAGGTATAAAGACAAAAGATTGCTTCGTCCCGCTGATGCGGGACTCGCAATGACGGTGGTATAAAAGGGTTCAGGGGCTGAAGTTGAAGCGACCGGCAACCGGCAGCCAGCAACAAGTAACAAGTAACAAGTAACAAGTAATCAGTAACCAGCAATACCAGACACAAATTTTCAACCAAACTCCGAATTATGTACACATCCGAAATATTAACCTACCTTATCTGGCCGGCTTTCATTATAGTAAGCTGGTTTGCAATAAAAGCCGGTCTGAAATACTATGAGAAGAAGTTCCCTCCCGAAAGGGAAGAGAACTGAATCTTGTTCAATAGTTAACCCGGGATTATCCGGGGTTCCCTTGCCGGCTTTCCACTTACGCTGTCACCTTGAAGCGAATGGCAGGTAATGGGCTGCAAGCGACATGATTATGTAAACCGGGATAATAAGCGGAGCCGAGGCAACTCCGAGGATAAGGAGCATTGCAACAGTTACTCCTGCCATGGCAAACCTCCATTCATTGCCTTTGAAACTGAAGCCTTTGAATTTGTTGGAGAGAAGCGGGAGCCTGGTTACCATAAGAAGGGACAGCAGTACGGCATAAGCTGCCAGTGAAAAAGGTGAAGTGGTAAACGATTGCATCACAGGCGACTGTGAATATTCAGCAGCCATGACGACTGAAATAACCGCTATGGCATTTCCCGGAGAAGGCAGTCCCCGGAACACCGAAGCCTGAGTCGTGTCGACATTGAACCTGGCAAGCCTTAACCCGGCAAGGACCGGCATCAGAACGGCAGCAAACGGCAGGATTTCTGCAATGTTCTCTGAAACCCCCTGTGATCCGCCTGATGCAGCTTTGATCATTTCAAATAGTATGATGGCGGGAGCAACACCGAAGCTGACAACATCTGCAAGACTGTCAAGCTCTTTCCCCATCTCGGAGTAGGCATTAAGCAGACGGGCCGAAAAACCGTCAAGGAAATCGAAAACCATGGCAGCAACAATAAGCCATGAAGCGAGAGTAAGAGAACCGGCTGAGGCAAAGACCACAGCGATAAACCCGGCAGCCAGGTTTAAACAGGTTATGAAATTCGGTACGTGTTTCATGTAGGTAAAATCATGCAGCCGGAATGACGGCAAGCAAAATTATGATAAATTTCACATGATCGGGAGAAATTATTAGATTTGCATGATTTATTACTGTCCTGATGATCAGTTTAAAGAATATAAGGATTGCAGTGGATTTTGACGGTACCATTGTGGAACATGAATACCCGGGTATAGGCAAGGAGAAACTTTTTGCATTTCAGACGCTCAGGGAACTTGAGAAACTGGGTGCAAGACTTATCCTGTGGACCTTCAGGGCAGGGCCTGAACTTGAACAGGCAGTGGAATTCTGCAGGAAAAACGGGATTGAGTTCTATGCCGTGAACAAAAACTATCCCGAGGAAGTATATGATGAGTCAATAAGCAGGAAGATAGATGCTGATGTATTTATTGACGACAAGAACATCGGCGGTTTCCCCGGATGGAGCGAAATATGGCAGATGCTGGTTCCCTTCGATCTGCACCAGCAGGAGATGGAGAGGCAGATAGCAAACGCACGAAAGAACAGCCTGCGCCGATTATTCGGAAAAAGAGACAAACTGAATGAAGGCTGATAAAATGAGAACATTTACTGCTGTCGTTTTTGTTATTGCCGTACTCACCGCAGCATCATGCTCGAACAGGGCGGGAAATGCAGTCAAATCACTTGCGGGTTCCCCGGCAGAGGGCAACATGGAACTTCAGGCCAGTCTGATTAAAATGAAGACCCCGGCCGAAAATGAAGAATATAAGCTTCATACCAAGGTAAAGATCTTACTTGAACCTGCAGATAATACTGTAACACCTGATTCTGTTAAAGTCTTTTTCGATGGAAAACAGATCGCCGTCCTTATATCTGCCCCCTGGGAGTGCAGCGTACCTGGCGAACTGACAGGATTTACAGGAAGGAAACCTGTAAAAGCCCTGGCTTATACTTCTGATAAAACCCAGTCGGTGACCAGGTTTATAATCATCTACTCCGACTCGGCTCCGAAAAAGCTTGGTTACAGGCTTGTCAGAACCTATCCTCATGATCCCGGAGCCTTTACCCAGGGGCTTTTCTACAACGAAGGAATTCTTTATGAAGGGACAGGGCAGGAGTCGGGCTCAACACTGAGGAAAACTGAACTTGAAACAGGAAAGGTAATACAACAACATAACCTCGATCCCTCTCTCTTCGGAGAAGGCATAACCCTTTGCAACGACAGAATCTTCCAGGTGACATGGCAGAACAAGGTGGGATTTGTTTATGGAAAATCTGATTTCAGGCTGATAAACAAAATTTACTATCAGGGCGAGGGATGGGGACTAACAACTTTGGGCAACAGGATAGTGAGAAGCGATGGCAGCAATATCCTGTATTTTCATGAACCTGAAATGTTTGATGCCGTTTCCAGGATAGAGGTTTACGACCATGAAAAGAAAGTTGATCAGCTGAACGAACTCGAATATATCAATGGTGAGATCTGGGCAAATATCTGGATGACCGATCTTATTGCACGCATCGATCCCTTGAGCGGAAAGGTGAATTCCTATGTGGATCTTTCACACCTCTTTCCCGAATCAAAAAGGCAGGAAGTGAATGCTGATGTCCTTAACGGCATTGCCTGGGATCAGAAGACAGGAAGGATATTTGTAACCGGCAAGAGATGGCCGAACCTCTATGAGATAGAGGTCACTGAATAAGCTTTTTCCCGTAAATCACATTAATTGCCGAAGGAATAATACTGAATTCTGCCGGGGTGTGACCAAGCGATTCCCCGTCAGCCTCAATGAACAGCTGCCCTGAAGAACTGACCTTAAGCCCCCTGCTCCTGTAACCGTCAACCTTCGGATGGCTCAGTATGGTGCCGTCGTATAATATGCTCAGGCTCCTTATTATCTCAAACTTCCCCATTTCCTTTATAACAGTTATGTCGAGCAGTCCGTCGTCGGGCAATGCATCAGGCGTCTGTCTCATACCCCCTCCGCAATACCTTCCGTTTCCTATATTGATAGAGAATACTTTTGCAGCACTTGTCGTTCCGTCGATGGTTATTTCAACAGGAGTGTTCCTGTATGAGAGCAGACTGGCAATCAGGTTGAAAAGATATATCGCCTTGTTACTTCTGCCTTTTTCCTTCTGCCTGTTAGTCCTGACTATCACAACAGCTTCAAATCCCAGCCCGGCAATATTGATAAAATATGTCCTTCGTTTTTCGGCTCCTGAATGATAATCAATAACCCCAACATCGTGAAGCAGTGTCCTTCCTTCCCTGATCACCCCTGCAGCCCCTTCATAAACCAGAGGTATTCCGAACATCCTTCCCCAATCGTTCCCCGTACCCACTGGAACCAGTCCGATAGTTACCTCCGTGGGGCTACAGTGATCCTGGGTGAAAACGCCGTTGATTATCTCGTTTAGCGTTCCGTCGCCTCCGACCGATATTATTTTTCTGTAACCTTCGGCAAGCATAGCCCGGGTAAACTCAGTGGCCTCTCCTTTCCCGGAAGTGGTCAGACCGGTGAAGTTTATACCGTTCCTGTTCAGAATGTCACTTATCCTGTCGCGGTCCTTCGAACCTTTGCCATTTCCGGCATTGGGATTAAATATTGCACACCATTCAGGTGTCGTTTCAGATTGTCGCATCCCGATCGTTTTGGACAAATATCTGAATAAATGAATAATAATAACACCCCGGGAAGCTTAAAAATTGTGATATTACCGAAGTCATTAAGGGTGAGACCACATACGCTTCTGCAAATGAAAACCTGTTAATAAGATGTTGATAAGGACAAACAAAATGTTTACAATTACATTATTGGCTCTCCGAAGCTAAAAATTCATAAGTAGTAAATTTGAAGCTCGAAAATAATAAGGAATTTCAACCGGAAATCACATGGGAAGGATCATAGCTATTGCGAATCAGAAGGGTGGAGTGGGGAAGACGACAACGGCAATAAACCTGGCTGCCAGTCTGGCAGCCCTTGAAAAGAAGGTCATAATTATTGATGCTGATCCTCAGGCAAATGCCACCAGCGGGATTGGAATTGACACACGCCAGGTTAAGTCGACCGTGTATGACTGCCTCGTTGACGGAAAGGAGCCCGCTGATGCCGTAATGGTGACCAATGTCGAGAACCTTTCAATTATGCCGTCCAACATAGATCTTGTAGGTGCAGAAATTGAGATGCTTGAAATGCCTGAAAGAGAAAAGATACTTAAAAAAATTCTTTCAGCGATTTCCGGAAATTACGACTATGTTATTATAGACTGTTCCCCGTCGCTCGGACTGCTGACCGTAAATGCCCTCACCGCAGCCAACTCAGTGATCATACCTGTGCAGTGCGAGTATTTTGCTCTTGAAGGCCTGGGCAAACTTCTGAATACCATAAAAATAATCCAGGGCAACCTGAATCCCGATCTCGATATTGAAGGTTTCCTTCTTACTATGTACGATTCCAGGCTCAGGCTTTCTAACCAGGTTGCCGAAGAGGTAAACAAGCATTTCCAGCAGATGGTGTTCAAAACAATCATCCAAAGGAATGTCAAGCTTTCTGAAGCTCCCAGTTTCGGGCAGCCTGCAATACTTTATGATGCCGATTCGAGAGGAACTGTAAATTACCTCAATCTTGCCAAGGAGCTGATAGAAAAGCATGATCCCGACGGAAAATAATCTGTTAACCGAATTGCCATGACAAAAAAGAATGCATTAGGAAGAGGGCTCGGAGCGTTGATTGATGGGGTTGAGAAAGAGGTACTTGAGAGAAAAGTAGAACCCAATATGGATATAGCAATCGATTCAATAGACGGCAATCCATTTCAACCAAGGAGCCATTTTGACGAAGCGTCGCTCGAGGAACTTGCAGCCTCAATTAAGAAGCTGGGCATAGTCCAACCCTTAACCGTAAGGGAGGCAGCCTCGGGCCGTTACCAGCTCATTGCCGGCGAAAGGCGTCTCAGAGCCGCAAGACTGGCAGGTCTGACCCATGTGCCGGCTTATATAAGAACTGCCGATGACCAGGCAATGCTCGAACTCGCACTTGTGGAAAACATCCAGCGGGAGGATCTCGATGCCATGGAAGTAGCTATCAGCTTCCAGCGACTGATTGAGGAATGCCGCCTGACACAGGAACAACTAAGCGACAGGGTGGGAAAACAACGTTCAACCATATCCAATTACCTCAGGCTCCTGCGCCTGCCTGCTGAAATACAACTGGGAATCCGGAACAAGAGTATCATGATGGGACATGCCCGTACCCTTGTTAATATTGAGAACCCCAAAACCCAGATGGATGTCTACTACCGCATCATCAATGGCGACCTCTCCGTAAGACAGGTCGAGGAACTGGTAAGATCACTGCAGTCCATGACAATAAAGGATCCGGCAAAAACTGAAAGGAAAAAGAAACTGAACGAGGATTTCAAGCAACTTTCAGAACACCTTAACCGGATCTTCTCAACAAAGGTCAACTTCAAAATCAATGAACAGGGAAAGGGAAAGATAGTTATTCCCTTCGAGAATCCTGAAGAGATGGAGCGCATTTTGGGGCTCTTTGACCGTCTTAACTATTGAATTTAATTATATTTGTCGCTCCGGTCCCGCCTACGGCTGGGGAAAAAGCCGGATTCTGCTGGTTTTGAGAACAATTGAGAAAATAAAAATTATTCTCATCGCGTTATTTTTTTGTGTACCGGCTGTTTCACCGGCACAGGATACTGTCGTTGTTGAAAAGCCTGCCAGAAGAGTGTTCCAGCCTGAGCCTATGAAAGCCACAATGCTTGCAGTTGCATTTCCGGGGTTCGGCCAGGTCTATAACAGGAAGTACTGGAAGATACCATTCGTCTACGCAGGGTTTGGCGGACTGGCTTACAGCGTGGGTTTTAACAGCAGCAAATACAATGAAATGATGAAGGCTTATCAGGATTTCACAGACAAAATACCTGAAACCGACAGCTATATCGGACTTGTCAAGGGAGCTGATCCTTCTGAATATGATCCTGTCCTTCACCCTGATACGTATAAAATGTCTTCCAAATCGTGGGTTGAGGATAACCTCCTCAAAGCCGTCGATTATTACAAACAGTATCGCGACCTGAGCTATATCGGAGTGGCTGCCTGGTACCTTCTGACCGTCCTTGACGCAAACGTTGATGCCAGCCTTGCCAATTTCGACGTCTCAGATCAGCTCGACCTGCAGGTCGCTCCCCTGAATCCGCCTGTGCCGGGTGTTGCCGGAGCAGGCATTAACTTTAGTCTTGTCTATAACTTTTAATCTAATGACCGGAAGAAAAATGAAAATAAAAAAATCAGTTGTTGGCTTCCTCCTGGCTCTCCTGTTCACAAACTCTTACGCAATAAACGATACTATAATCCTTAATTCAGAGATATATTCAGAAAAGATATCTGCCGACCTCGACAGCCTTGTAAACAGCTGGTATGTCAGACTGGCGATGCAGGGACATATAAATGACTTCATGAGCGATTCGGTCGGAATTGAGTATCCCGATTCCGTCTACAAGGAAAGGATAGGCAGGATCTATTCACTGATGAAACTTCCATACAACAGCATAATCAGGAATCATATTCATGTCTATACCGTCAGGCAGAGAAAACAGTTCAGCGCTGTTCTCGGCCTGTCCGACTATTACTTCCCCCGGATAGAAGATATTTTTGACTCCTACGGCCTTCCTGCAGAGCTGAAATATATGGCTGTGATTGAATCGGCCCTTAATCCGAACGCTGTCTCACGTGTAGGAGCCACCGGACTCTGGCAGTTCATGTACAGCACCGGAAGAAGTTACGGCCTGACCATTAATTCGCTGGTCGACGAGAGAAGGGATCCTATCAAGGCTACTCACGCTGCTGCCAGGTACATTAAGGACCTGTACAAGATTTACAACGACTGGATTCTTGTAATAGCGGCCTATAACTGCGGCCCGGGCAATGTGAACAAGGCAATAAGACGATCAGGCAATAAAAAGGATTACTGGGATATTTACTACAGGCTTCCACGGGAGACCAGAGGTTATATCCCCCAGTATGTAGCCGCGGCTTATGCAATGAACTACTATGCTGAACACAGGATAAAACCTCTCCCCCTCAACATACCCGTCGCCACCGATACCATCATGGTAAACAGGGATATCCATCTTACTCAGATATCAGAAGTAATGGGCATTCCCATGGGAGAACTGAGAGCGCTCAATCCCCAGTACCGGACCGGACTTGTGCCAGGATCATCAAAACCACTTTCCCTTACTCTTCCCATGAACCACCTGGGCGATTTTATCGACCTCAACGATACTATCAGAAACTACAAGCCCGACCTGTACCTGACCAGGGTCAACCAGACAGCCGACCCGGCCCGTTCATCATATGCGCCCCCTGACGTAAAAGGTAAAACAAAACTTATTTATACTGTGAAGGACGGCGATAACCTGGGATTTATTTCCGAATGGTACCGCGTAAGCCTGTCCGACCTCAGGTACTGGAACAATATCTACAGAAATACGATCAGGGTAGGCCAGAAGATCGCAATCTATGTCGATCCTTCCAGGGCAGGCGACTACTCGAAGATTAATGATATGACCTTTGCCCAAAAACAGGCCTCAGTAGGAAAAACTGCAGCGCCTGCCCAGGCTGTGAGCTTCATGCCTCAGGTACAGAATGGAGACTTCGTTACTTATACTGTACGTTCGGGTGATACGATCTGGGATATTGTAAAGAAGTTCGAAAACGTAAGCACTACTGATGTGCTTCAGCTGAACAGCATCAGCGATCCGTCAAGGATAAAAGTCGGACAAGTATTGAAAATTAAGAAGAAGAGCTGATCCCTATCAACCCGATGCGCCCCTTAAGATCATTTTTGCTTTTACTGATCTATCTCGTCTGTTTTGCAGGTCTTTCATACATCCTGCCCTGGGACGCAGGTCTTCCGACAGTCAAAAATTTCCTCCCCGGGATTCTGTTTCAGTCCGATTCAAACGGCCGCCCTGATGACAGGGGAAACGGAAACGGTGAATACCATGAGACGGCTGTCCCTCCGGCGCTAATCCCGGCAACCATTCCTGAAGCTGATTCTGCCGCTGCCGATACTATCGCTCCACCCCGCGACCCCATGTCGGTATTCCTCGACGGACTGAACCGTTCCCGCACTGAACAGGTGAGAATCCTTTATTACGGAGACTCCCAGATAGAGGGCGACAGGATAACTTCATACCTCAGACGCTACCTCAGAAAGGAACATGGAGGTACCGGCCCCGGACTGATGCTTCCCGTAATGCCTGTAACCTATACCCGGTCATTCTATGTAAGGGCTTCATCAAACTGGAAAAGATACAATTACCTTTCATTCCGCAACGGTGAGATATCTCACAACGATCTCGGCCCATTCATGGCTTTCTGCAGGTACATGCCCGAGGGTTCGGTATCACCATCCAGGGTGAAATCGTGGATAAGGATAGTCCCCTCTGTCCTCGCCGACAGATCCGAATCACAGTTTGATTTTTTGAGGATCTTCTACAGAAACAGCCAGGGTGATGTGAAGATAGAAGTGAAAGCCGGCGACAATCCGGTTATGACAGATACCCTTAAGTCAACAGAAGATATTGCCGAGTATGTTTGCCCCCTGTACAACGCCCGGAATATCCTTATAGATTTTTCCGGAAACACAAGTCCCGATCTTTACGGAATAAGCATCGAAAGCCCGACAGGGATAGTGGTCGACAACATTCCGCAACGAGGAAGCGCCGGGCTTGAATTTACCATGGTCGGTGAGGACAACCTCGAACAGGCCTGCAAACTGCTGAAACCCGATCTGATTGTTATGCACTATGGCCTTAACCTGGCTACAACTATCCGGAATGATTATTCCTATTACGAATTAGGGCTTAAACGACAGATTGAACTGCTGAAGGATATCTCGCCACCGACAGGCATGCTGGTAGTCGGCCTTACCGATATGGCCCGACAGGAAGGAACCCAGGTGAAATCTTACCCTAATATCCCAAAGATCATAAATGCCCAGAGGAATGCCTCGGCCGGTTCTGGAGCAGTTTTCTGGGACGCAAGGAAAGCTATGGGAGGGCAGTCATCCATTGTGCGTTGGTTCAATATGAATCCGCCCCTGGCAAAACCCGATTACGTCCACCTTACAGACCAGGGAGCCGACAGACTCGCACAACTGATGGTAAATGATCTGTTCGCAATCGAAGAACCCGATCCGGTGGTAAAGATACCTCCTGTCGTCCAGATAGATACATCAGCCCTTGCCAAAGCGGACGCAGCAGCTCCTGTTGCAGAATCCCATACTCATCAGCCGGTTGTAAAAACTCTTGTCAAAGAGATATTCAGTTATGATCCGGCTGAATCACTCATTTTTACGTCCCCGGCTTTCTGGATCTTCTTCCTGTTCGTTCTGGCTGGTTTCAGCCTGTTTTACAGGAAACTGTTCGTCAGAAACTTTTTCTTGCTCCTGGTCAGCCTTTTCTTTTATTATAAAACCGGAGGTTTGTTCCTGTTTCTTCTGGTCTTCGTCACAATTATAGATTATACAAGCGGACTTTTGATTTACAGATCCTCTTCAAAAGCCGGAAAAAGGTTCTTCCTGCTTCTTAGCATTGTGTCGAATATCGGGCTGCTTGCCTATTTTAAGTATACCGGATTTATTGTGCATTCAATAAATGATCTGTTTGGCACTGAGATTGTTGTAAGGGATGTGCTCGGGGCCCTTTCCAACAGTCTCCTGGGAACCGGCTTCGATGTAAGCTCGATTGTCCTCCCGGTAGGGATATCTTTCTTCACTTTCCAGTCGCTCAGCTATACAATCGATATGTACAGGATGAAGCTTGAGCCTGTCAGAAACATATTCGATTTCGGATTCTATGTCTCCTTCTTTCCCCAGCTTGTAGCCGGCCCTATTGTAAGGGCATCCGAATTCATCCCGCAGCTTTACAGGGAGTACAACGTGTCGGCAAGGGAGTACAGTCATGCAGTGTTTCTGATAGTAAAAGGACTTACGAAGAAGATTATTATTTCTGATTTCATCGCCGTGAATTTTATCGACAGGGTCTTTGAACTGCCCACAGCTTATTCGGGGTTTGAAAACCTGATGGCAGTTTACGGGTACGGACTTCAGATATATTGTGACTTTTCAGGTTACACTGATATTGCAATAGGATTGGGGCTGATACTGGGATTCAGGCTCCCCTTCAATTTCAATTCACCTTACAAAGCTTCCGATCTTTCCGATTTCTGGAAAAGGTGGCACATTTCCCTTTCACGATGGCTGAAGGATTACCTCTACATACCTCTTGGAGGAAACAGGAAAGGCAGATTCCGTACTATCGTCAACCTTATGATAACCATGCTTATAGGTGGTTTGTGGCACGGGGCAAGCCTCAGATTTGTTATCTGGGGAGGACTACACGGTATAGGGCTTGCACTAAACAAAATAAAGGACTATATCTTTGGGAAACCGGTCAGAAAAGGAAAGCTCTCTTCTTTTTTTGCCGTTTTCCTGACTTTCAATTTCGTTAGTTTCTGCTGGATATTTTTCAGGGCACAGAATATGCATGATGTTGCACTGATGCTCCGGCAGATTATAAATGATTTCGTTCCGGCTTCATTCGGAACCGTTTTAACTGCCTACAGCGGCGCCTTTGCCCTGATGGCGGCCGGATATATAATGCATTTCCTTCCTGAGAAATTCAAGGAATGGTACAGGGGATTGTTTATCAATACACCGGTTGCCGTTCAGTTCATCCTCGTCCTGATCGCAGGTTTCTTTCTTTTCAGAATGGGGAGTTTTGCCACTATACCGTTTATATATTTCAGATTCTGACCTGAAACCCGGCCGGGATACCCGTTGCGGTTTTTTAAAGTATGTTTGATCCTGAAACCGGACGTGCATAAGCCAGTACGTCAGCGCCTGTAATTTCGTCACGGCACAGTATGATAAGCCTCTCGAGAACATTCCTGAACTCCCTTATGTTACCGGTCCATTCAATTTTCTGAAGTTCGGCGATTGCATCTTTGCGGATTGTCTTCTTACTCATGCCGTATTCACCGCAGATCAGGGCGTTGAAATGTTCTGCAAGAACAGGGATATCATCTGTTCTCTCGTTGAGGGTAGGGACGTGTATTATAATCACGCTCAGCCTGTGATACAGGTCCTCCCTGAAGGTGTTGTTCTCTATCTCCTTCCTTATGTTCTTGTTGGTGGCCGCTATAACCCTTACATTGACATGTATATCCTTGTCGGATCCTACCCTCGTGATCTTGTTCTCCTGAAGGGCCCTCAGTACTTTTGCCTGAGCTGATAGGCTCATGTCTCCAATCTCATCGAGGAAAAGAGTACCGCCGCTGGCCTGCTCAAACTTGCCTATTCTTTGTTTTATTGCTGAGGTAAATGATCCTTTTTCGTGACCGAAAAGTTCACTCTCGATAAGTTCTGAGGGAATTGCCGCACAGTTGACCTCGACGAAAGGCGCTTTCGCCCTGCTGCTCTTTTCGTGGATCTGGTGGGCAACAAGCTCCTTCCCCGTCCCGTTTGAACCTGTTATAAGTACCCTTGCCTCTGTGGGAGCTACACGGTCGATCATCTCCTTAACCCTTTTTATGGGATCAGATTCACCCACTATCTCGTACATCTTGCTTACCTTATTCTTTAGCACCTGAGTCTGGGTGATCAGTGTCGACTTGTCCGTGGCATTCCTTATTGTAATTAGAAGCCTGTTGAGGTCAAGCGGCTTTTCGAGAAAATCGTAGGCCCCCTTTTTGATGGCATCAACTGCCGTATCAATATTTCCATGACCGGAGATCATAACCACAGGAACGTCGGATGAGGCCTCAGATATCTTCTGAAGCACCTCTATCCCGTCCATCTTTGCCATCTTGATGTCGCACAGTACAATATCGTATGAATTGTTTCCAAACATCTCAAGACCCGACGGGCCGTCCTCGGCAAGGTCAACCTCATGCTTTTCATATTCCAGAACTTCCTTCAGGGTGTTCCTTATAGCCCTTTCATCATCAATAACAAGGATCCTTGACATATCTTGAATTATTTTTTTATTTGATCGTACTGATCAATATCTGCCCGGTAAAACCGGTTTTGCCCCTCCAGACTGACGATTGCCTAACCAGAGTACCTGAGCCATTTCCACATTTCCTTCCACGATGTTTTCTTCCCATACATCAGGATGCCTGTACGGTAGATCTTGGCTGCCATCCAGACAAAAGCAATGAAGGTAACAACCATCAGTGCCATGGAAAGGATAATCTGCCAGGCCGGAACTCCGAACGGGATCCTGGCTATCATAACAATAGGGGAGGTGAGGGGGATAATGGAGCACCAGAACGACAATGAGCTTTCCGGATTCTGCATGGTGCCCATCGCTACCATAAGCGCCAGGATGATGGGTATGGTCACCGGAAGCATGAATTGCTGTGTCTCCGTTTCATTGTCAACCGCCGATCCTATTGCGGCAAAAACTGATGCATACAGAAGGTAGCCTGTGATGAAATAGAAAATGAATGAGAATATTATCAGCCCCCAGGGCTGGTTCATTGCGCTTTCGAACATTCTGCTGAACTCGGAAAGCTGCGGATTTGCCTGTTCGATCTGCTGTTGTGCAGTTGCCGGCTGATCTTCATCCATCAGGTTCTGTGGAACAGTCTGGGCGATCTCAGTGATCTTCCTGTCTTTAAATACGGTTGATTTCACTACTCCAACAATGGCAACAGTAAGCAGGATCCATATCAGGAACTGGGTCAGTCCCACGAGAGCAATGCCAATAATTTTACCCATCATAAGCTGAACAGGCTTGACCGATGATACTATCACCTCCACCACGCGGCTGGTCTTTTCTTCAATAACTCCCCTCATCACCTGTGAACCAAACATGAAAACAAGCATGTACATCAGAAAACCTCCGATGTAAGCAAGAGCCATGGCAATTCCGGTACTCGTGTCCTTGATCTGCCCCGAATCGTCGATCTTCTGAGTCTGGATGGAAACATTGCTTTCCACGTTCTTCATTATCTCATCAAGGTTCTCAATATTATAAGCCATAAGCTTTTGCTTCTCTATCTCCTTTTCCAGAGAGTTTTCCATGTATTGAAGATCAGCTATCGGAGGCTGTTTTTTTGAAATAAGCTGAATAGCATTTGGAGTGTTCACCAGTTCTGAAGAAATGTAAAGTATGCCGTAATACCCGGCTTCCTCGAATGTCTTCTTTAGATCATTTACATTTACATCATCGAGATAAACGAACTCGAGTGTTTTTGTGTTTTTAAGAGACCCCCTGAACAGATCGGTATTCTCCTCGATCACTGCGATCTTTTTGTAATCCATCTCCTGGGAGGACATCAGAATTGTCGGGACTACTATCAGTGCGGCCATGAGAATGGGGGCAAGGATGGTCATTATTATAAATGACTTCTTGCTGACCCTGGTTAAGTATTCCCTGTTTATTATTGTTGAAATCTTGTTCATGGTTAAAGGGTTAAATCATTAAGCTGTTGGTTGACGGTTAATTGCGGGTTTCTACTACTCTTATGAAGATATCATTCATCGAAGGAAGAGCAGGATTGAAGGATATAACATTCCCGCATCTGACTGCCTCTGAAAGAATCTGGTTTGTGTTACGTTCATGTCCGGCCTTGAATCTGATAGTGCTCCTGTTGTTTTCAAACTGCCTGTCAAGAACATTAATGTCACCGTTTCCGTTAATTGTGACATCCCCGTCGAACACTATCTCATATTCATCACCTGCCCATTGCATCCTGATATCATCAACCCTCCCCTCAAGAATGGTCTTTGCCTTGTTGATCAACGCTATGTTGTCGCAAAGTTCCTCAACCGATCCCATATTGTGTGTCGATAGAATGACAGTAGCGCCTTTTTCCCTCAGAAAGAGGATCTCATTCTTTATTACATTTGTGTTTACCGGGTCGAAGCCTGAAAACGGTTCGTCCAAAATAAGCAGTTTGGGTTCATGAAGGATTGTGGTAACGAACTGTACTTTTTGCTGCATCCCTTTCGAAAGCTCCTCGACTTTCTTCCCCCACCAGTCGATCATATCGAGTTTACGGAACCAGTATTTAAGGCGTCTCATGGCTTCCGCCTTCGATAAACCCTTCAGCTGGGCGAAATACAGAGCCTGTTCCCCGACTTTCATCTTTTTATACAAACCTCTTTCTTCAGGAAGATAACCTATCGACATTACATCCTCCGGCATTAATTTCCGCCCGTTAAGGAAAAGCTCTCCCGAATCGGGCCCGGTGATCTGATTGATTATCCTGATAAGTGTGGTTTTGCCTGCTCCGTTGGGTCCCAGCAATCCGAAGATGGATTGTTCGGGAACGGAGATGCTTACATTGTTCAAAGCATAAAGTGAACCGAACTGCTTTGTTACGTTTCTTGCTTCAAAAAGTGCCATCTTTCTATGGTGTATGGATAAAAAATAGATGTAAATATAGAAAACTCTCAGAAATTGGAGCAGTTTCAGATGTATGCATCTGAATTATCTTTACATCACTTTGTGAAAAACTGCCTGGCGGCGGGAGGAAAGATGACGTATCCTTCGGGCGACCTGAGAAAGGGAGGTCAGTGGCTGCTATTGAAAATAGCCTCTCATTCTTTCAAAGAATCCCTTGTCATCCTTGTCGGGCTTCGGAAAGAAAGATTCGCTGTCCTTAAGCTTTTCGATGATTTTTGACTCTTCCTTTGTTAAATTTTTCGGGATCCAGACGTTGACATTTACAAGAAGGTCTCCTCTTCCGTAACCATTTACTTCGGGCAGACCCTTTCCTCTCAGCCTCAGTATTTTTCCTGGCTGGGTTCCCGGTTCAATTCTGATTTTTACCCTGCTGTCGACAGTGGGCACTTCCACCTGAGTACCCAGTATTGAGTCGGGTATACTGATAAAAAGATTGAAAATAAGATCGTTCCCTTCCCTGATCAGTTCGGGGTGCTCTTCCTCGTCGATCACAACAATAAGATCTCCGTTTATGCCTCCGCGCCTTGCCGCATTACCCTTACCCTCTACATTCATCTGCATCCCTTTGGCAACTCCGGCAGGAATATTGATCTTTATTATTTCTTCATCCTGTACTATTCCCTCACCGTAACAGGATGGACACTTTTTGGTAATCGTTTTTCCTTCTCCGTTACATGTGGGGCATACCGAGGTGGTTTGCATCTGACCGAGAAGTGTATTGGCAATACGGGTTACATGCCCCGATCCGCGGCAGGTGGAGCATGTGGTCATACTGTTGGAATCGGCTGCACCCGTACCGTTGCAACTGTTGCAACTCACGTATTTGCTGACCTTTATCTTCTTTTCTGTTCCTGCCGATATTTCCTGGAGATCGAGTTTCACCTTCACCCGTAAATTGGTTCCTTTGCTTACCCTTCTTCCACCGCTTCTTCGTGATCCCCCGAAACCTGCAAATCCGCCAAAAGCATCACCGAAAATATCCCCGAATGAAGAAAAGATATCCTCCATCGTCATCCCGCCTGCTCCTCCGAAACCGTTGCCGGCTCCTCCTACTCCGGCATGGCCGTAGCGATCGTATCTTGCACGCTTTTCATCGTTGCTGAGAATTTCATACGCCGAAGCGGCTTCCTTGAATTTTTCCTCGGCTGCCTTGTCGCCGGGATTCTTGTCGGGATGATATTTCAATGCCTGCTTGCGGTATGCTTTCTTAATTTCCTCCTTAGTAGCCTCTTTCGACACACCAAGCACTTCATAATAATCTCTTTTTTCCATCCCAAACGTTTATTTTGTTTCCTGGCAGGCAGGAATCATAAAAGCAATCCTGTTTTATTCTCCAACAACTACCTTTGAATGTCTCAGTACCTTGTCCTTAAGATAATAGCCCTTAAGCAGTACTTCAACAACCTTACCCTTTTTTTCTTCTTCCTGAACCACAATCTTGGCGGCGGCATCGTGGATATCAAAATTAAATGCTTCATTGAGCGATGCTATCTCACTTACACCCTGGCGCTTCAGGTAATCCATCAGTTTATTGTATATAAGTTCAATGCCGTCCTTTATCATCTGTGCCTCAGGAACTGATTCCATGTGTTTCAGAGCCCTGTCGAAATCGTCGATAAGGGGAAGCAGATCTTTCAGTATCTCCTCTCCGGCATATTTGGTGATATCCATTTTTTCTTTCAGAGTACGCTTTCTGTAATTATCAAATTCAGCTGACAGCCTCAGATACCGGTCCTGCATCTCTGCCAGTTTTTCCAGCAAAACCCTTTCCTCATCTTTCCTTTTGTCAGCTTCTTCCCTGGCTGCACTTTCCGGTTCAGGCCTGCCTTCCTGCGGCTCTTTATCTGTACCTGGTCCTGCAGAGTCTGAGACCTTCGCTTCCTGAACCGATGTATTGTCTTTGTTTTCAGATGTTTCAATGTCGCCGGCTTCTTTATCCCCGCCAGCCTGGAAAATCTTTTTCTTGACCATTACAAATTAAATTTTCTGAGTTATACCTCATGTCAGCAAATTATTTGCCAAGACCCCTTGTTTGACAATTTGACAGTAAACTGCAGGTCGAAATTGCTGATGAACGAAGATCCGGAACTTATATTAAAGGCAAACCTCTGGCAGGGAGGATCAGATCCTCACAATTGATGCACCCAGGGCATTGAGGCGGACATCTATCTGCTGGTAGCCCCGGTCGATCTGCTCGATATTGTGGATAACGCTTTTGCCTTCAGCCGATAATGCTGCTATAAGAAGGGCAACTCCTGCCCTGATATCGGGCGACGACATGGTGGTTCCTCTCAGCCTTATCATTTTGTCGAGACCTATAACCGTTGCTCTGTGAGGGTCGCAAAGAATTATCTGAGCTCCCATGTCTATTAGCTTGTCTACAAAGAATAAGCGGCTTTCAAACATCTTCTGGTGTATCAGCACAGCGCCTTTAGCCTGTGTGGCTGTCACAAGGAAGACACTGAGAAGATCGGGAGTGAGCCCGGGCCAGATGGCATCGGAAATGGTCATTATCGAACCGTCGATAAAGGTCTCGATCTCATAATGGTCGTGCCTGGGGATGTGTATGTCATCGGAAATCCTCTCAATCTGTATTCCCAGACGCCGGAAAGAATCGGGTATTATTCCGAGATTTTCGTATGAAACATCCTTGATGGTGATCTCCGATCCTGTCATGGCAGCCAGACCAATGAAGGAACCTATCTCGATCATGTCGGGAAGTATGGAATGACGGCAACCTCCAAGACCTGTGGTCCCGTCAATATGAAGAAGATTGGAACCTGTACCTTCTATCCTTGCACCCATCGAGACCAGCATCCTGCACAGCTGCTGAATGTATGGCTCACATGCTGCATTATAGATGGTGGTCCTGCCCCTGGCCAGGACTGCTGCCATTATTATGTTTGCAGTACCGGTTACCGAAGCCTCGTCAAGATGTATGTAGCATCCCGTAAGAGAAGCAGCTTCCACCCTGTAAAACGGATCATCGGTATCGAATTCAAATGAGGCTCCGAGTTTCATGAACCCTGTAAAATGCGTGTCAACCCGCCTGCGGCCTATCTTGTCGCCGCCTGGTTTCGGTATGAATGCACGCCCGAAACGGGCCAGAAGAGGTCCCACTATCATTATCGAACCCCTGATACTCGCACTCTGTGCCCTGAATTGAGGTGTCTGGAGATAATCGAGGTCAATGTCTATAGCTTCAAAACTCATTGATGATCCCGATTCCCTCGATATCTTAACCCCGAGACAGCTTATCAGCTCTATCAGCTTGTACACATCGCTGATATCGGGGATATTTGAAATTGTAACTTTTTCCGGAGTGAGAAGAGTGGCACATATTACCTGCAGGGCTTCATTCTTTGCCCCCTGGGGAATGATCTCACCCCTGAGCGGTCTGCCTCCTTCTACAATAAAACTGCCCATTAATGGCGGTTGTGGATTTTCTTCTTGTTGAAAGGCTTGTTTGGCCTGTTCCCCTGAGGCTTACCCTGCTGCGGCTTCTTCTTTACAGGGGGGATGAGTTCTTTGACTTCCAGTATCCTGATGCCTTCGGTAATTTTAAGCCTGCCGCGCGAAAGAAATTTTAAATCGTTGATGATCACCTCATCACTTACCTGGCTGCGGTTCCAGGTAATATACGATTTCTTCATCTGGTTAACAATAAGGTTGGTGAGGTATTCCTTATCCCTGCCTTCCTCCATCTCAATGGCAGCATCTATCATCAGCTCTATGATCCTTCCATAGTGAAGAAAACGTATGTCACCCTGGCGGTAGGGGACCTGCCTGGGCCTTTCAATGAATTTCTCCCGCTCCGGCGTAGGAAAAGGTGAATCTATGGAGAGATTGAAGTCGGCAATTATGGAAAGATGATCCCATAACTTGTGCTTGAAGTCGCCTATATCACGTATCTGGGGATTCAGATTCCCCATAATCTGAATTATAGTCTTTGCTGCACGGTTCCGCTCCTCCCTGTCTTCAATGGTCTTGATGTGATCAACCATCTTCTGAACATTCCTTCCATACTCTGGCAGGGCCATCCTTTTCCGTTGTGTGTTGTAATCGTAAGTCATCAGGGATCTCAGTTTTTGCAAAGCTAATAAAATATATAAAAAGTCAGTTTATTTATGGATTGTGTTTTGCTTTTCCCCTTTCCCGTCTACAGTCCCAGAAACTGTATGGCTACTCCCGACAGCAATATCATCGCACCGGCGATAACATTGGTGTATCTTTCAACAGGTTTGAGATTTATTTTACTGAAACCCAGCTTGAAGGCAAGGACAACTCCCATCATGGTCGCGATTGTGACTATCGAAAACAGAAGTGCAACAACAACAGTGCCGTGTATGTTGTTCTCAGCCGCCGGGTACATCAGAACCGGGATAAGAGGTTCGCAGGGGCCGAACACGAAAATGAGGAAAAGGATCCAGGGTGTCGTCCTTGCTGTTGCAGAATCATGTACATGAGCGTGTCCCGAAAAGTGGTTGTGTTCATGAACATGGCTCCCTGTTCCCGGGTGAAAGTGTGGGTGTGAATGCTTCTGCCGGCGGTACAGATTCCTTATACTGATTATCATGTAGACAAGTCCGAATGCAATAAAAAGCCAGCCTGCAATATTCCCCCTGAACGATTCGACCGATACCAGACGGTTAACAGATATTCCTATGGCAATTCCTATAAATCCTATAACAACGGAGCTGAGTACGTGTCCCAGACCGCACAGAAAAGTGATCAGCATGGTTTTACGGAGAGTCCATTTTCTTGCTTCACTGAGAACTATGAATGGAAGGTAATGATCGGGCCCGAGTATGGTATGAATGAAACCCAGCGATACCGCTGTTGCCGATAAGAGTGCAATGGAGTTTTCCATAAAAACTTCTTGTATGATTTTCCGGAATCCCTTCTTACCTGCAATGATATGAATTAATTCAATAAATCCATCCCTCACCGGAGTAAATAATCTCCTGAATTCCGGTGTTCCTTTTATTCATCAGCCTTCTGGAATTATTTATGAAAAGCTTCATTTTCTGATAATCAGAAGGTTTTGTAAAATGTTCCGGCCTGTTTTCGAACACTGAACAGGGGAGTATGTAAAACTTCCTTCTGCCATCCTCAACCGTTGTATGTACCCAGGTAAGATAATAACCCGCCCGCGAAAATGATGCTGTGCTGTCGGTTTTTTCAAGTTCTATCCTCACCATCGCTCCTCCGTCCCTTCTTATGGTTCGCTGGTTAGAGACAAAGTTTCCAAGGGAATAGGCAACCAGCCGGTCCTTATGACATGAATCAGCTAAGGTCCATTCCATCTGCTGAAGCACATGAGGATGGGAACCTATTACCAGACTGGCTCCCTTGCTGAAGAAGAAGCGGGCGAGTCTTTTTTGTTCCGCAGACGGAAGAGTATCGTATTCGATACCCCAGTGAACAATAGGAATTATAACATCGGCTTTAAGCGCCATGGCTTTTTCAATGTCGGCGTTTATCAACGTTGTGTCAAGCATGTTCACTATGGTGGGCGCGGGCACTTTGAGCCCGTTTGTACCGTAGGTGTAATTCAGAATGGCGACAGAGATACCGTTCTTTTCAACTATCAGCGGACTGAGTGTGTCTCTTGCTGTCGAATCGGCAAAGGTTCCGGTATGGATGATATCCAGGCTGTCGAGCCGCTGTATGGTGCTTAGTATCCCTTTCCTGCCCCTGTCGACAGAGTGATTGTTGGCTGTTACCAGAACATCCATCCCGGCATCCCTGCAGGCAGCCGCAAGCGAAGCCGGAGAACTGAAAGCCGGATATCCCTTGTAGGGAGGCCCGCCGAGAGTTACTTCCAGGTTGGCCACAGCTATATCAGCTTCCGATATCTCATTTCTCACATACCTGAAAACATCGTTGTATTCGTATGCACCTGTTTCCGGATTGAGGGCTGAAGCTATCTGCTCGTCATGTCCCATGATGTCGCCTATGAAAAGCAGTGAAAGCTTTTTTACACTGACGCTGTCTCCCTGGGCTGAAAGAAACATGTTAGCAGGTAGAATGCAGATAATGAGCATTATTTTTCTTAACATAAAATATTCCTGTTTAAAGAATTCATAAATTTAAGAATTATTAATTTTGCCGGCCTTTATGGCATGATCCAAAAACTTATTCTTATTCTATGAATAGCTCGGGTAAGCACCCGGATATTAAAAAACTCTCACTTCTGGGAGTTATTGTAACAATGGGGATCGTGTTCGGCGATCTGGGTACAAGTCCGCTGTATACGATGAGGGCAATCCTGATCGGCGGCAGGGAAAACTTTTCAGAATTACTGATTTATGGCTCCCTGTCGTGCATCTTCTGGACACTCACTCTTTCAACAACGGTAAAATACATCCTGATAACCCTCAAGGCTGACAATAATGGAGAAGGAGGGATCTTTGCCCTATTTGCACTGTTGAGGAAGAAGTCATCCTGGGCAGCCATCCTTACCATGATCGGCGGAGCAGCGCTTCTTGCCGACGGGGTCATCACTCCTTCCATAACTGTCACTTCGGCTGTCGAGGGCTTGCAGATGGTCAACAGTGACATCCCTGTTGTCCCCATTGTGATAGTTATTCTTGCAGCCCTTTTCTTCATTCAGCAGTTCGGGACAAATTTCGTGGGGTCTTCGTTCGGCCCGATCATGCTGATCTGGTTTTTCATGCTGGGAGCGCTCGGAGTCGCCCAGCTTGCACGTCATCCTTTCATTCTTGAGGCAGTCAACCCTGTTTATGCATACAGGTTTCTGTCGGAGTACCCAGGGGCTTTCATACTCCTGGGAGCTGTATTTCTGGCTGCAACTGGAGACGAAGCCATCTATGCCGATCTCGGCCACTGCGGAAGGGCTAACATCAGGGTGTCGTGGATCTATGTAAAAATATGTCTCGTGCTTAATTACTTTGGGCAGGGAGCCTGGTTGTTATTGAATTACAATCCGGGAACAGATGTCAATCCTTTCTTCGAAATAATGCCTCATTGGCTCCTTCTGCCCGGGATCCTCGTGGCTACAGTGGCAGCCATTATCGCGAGCCAGGCTATAATAAGCGGATCATTTACACAGATAAGCGAGGCCATCTCATTGAATTTCTGGCCAAAACTCAACGTGTTGAATCCCACCAGCATAAAAGGGCAGGTTTATCTGCCGGTAGTGAACTGGTTCCTCTGGATTGCCAGCTCAGTAGTGGTGATTGCATTCAAAAAATCGGACAACATGAGCGCCGCCTATGGTTTGGCTATTAACATTACGCTGATAATAACCACTCTGCTTCTGGCTTATTATTTGTTTCAGAAAGGGACTAATCACAGGCTGATACTGTTCTTTGTAATGTTTTACCTGACAATCGAGGTCGGCTTTCTTGTCGCCAATCTTCACAAGTTTGCCAACGGAGGATGGTTTGCCTTTCTTATTGCATCACTTTTCTTTGTGATAATGTATGGATGGTATTTCGGGAGAAAGCTGAAAAACAGGTATGTTACCTTTACCAACCTTAACAAATATACAGATATGTTCAGGGATCTGGCAATGGATGAATCGGTTCCAAAAACAGCTACTAACCTTGTCTATATCATAAAGGCTAACAGGATCGACCAGGTGGAATCAAAAGTGATCCATTCCATTTTCCTTAAACAGCCCAAAAGGGCGGATACATACTGGCTGCTACACGTTGACAAAATAGATGAACCCGACAGGATGGATTACAGGGTAACCCATATCATCCCGGGGATACTTATCAGGATTGACTTTCATATCGGTTTCAAGGTGGAACCCAAAATCAATCTGTATTTCAGGGAAGTTCTTGAAGATCTCATTGAATCGGGGGAGATAAAGCTTGAAAGCAGTTATGATTCCCTCAAGAAGCACCAGATCCCGGCCGATTTCAGGTTTATCCTGATCGACAGAGTGATGCCGCGCGACTACAAGCTTTCAAACCTCGATACCATGACTCTTACTCTTCACAGTTTTTCAAGGCTGATCTGCATTTCTGATGTCAGGGCTCTTCAGCTCGATTCAGCAAACACCATAGAGGAGAAAGTTCCCATTACTATCGATCAGCCTGTCGGGAGACGGATAAAAAGGATGGGTTCGCCTGACTAAACGATCGCAGCTTTTTATTTCTTCCTCAGGAGGCCGACAGCACAGAGATAGCCGCTCAGGATCGTCCCCGAGAAACCCCCGCCAAGCGTCCCCCATGCCGATGCAAAGTGAAGGTTGTCGAAAATCCCCTGGTATTTCACTGCCGGTCTCGACGGTACCTGGGCAAATCCATAGACAGCGCCTTCCGGATTCAGGGTATACCGTTTTACAGTAAGTGGAGTCCCTACCTCATAATAATCAATATGTTCTGAAATTCCCGGGATAAGCTTCTCAAGCCGTCTTATGAATATCTGTGCCGTTTCCTCTTTTTTCCTCCTGTAAGCATCTTTGGAAAGCAGCTCCCATTCACCCGGATAATCAATGCAGCATACTGCTCCGACACTTTTGCCTTCAGGCGCAAGTCCCGAATCGATCTGTCCGTAGTCGACAAAGGTGAAGCTTCGTTCTTCAAAACTGCTTCTGTTGTTCTTAAGGATATCTGACTGAGACTTTACCGAACTGTCAAAAACAAATGTCGAATAATAGCTGAAACCTAGATTTCTGAGTGGCTTTTTAAATCCGAAATAAGCAGTCAGCAAAGATGCTCCCGGCCTCTGACCATGAATGGCGTCAGTTATGACCGATGCCTCCTGCTCAGGCAGCAATTCCTTCAGACCGGGCATCGACATGTTGGCAATTATCTCATCTGCTGTGGCAGTCATCGTTTCTGATGCCGGGCCTGTCTTTTTTCTGAAAGTGACTCCGGAGAGGCGCCTGCCGTCAGCGACAAGACCAGTTGCCAGACGGTTCAACAGAACTTCCCCTCCATGCCCCCTGATAAAATTTGCAAGATAATCCGATAGCTTCTGAGAACCTCCCCTTATAAAACTTCCGCCTCCCTTGTAGTAACTTCCCTGAGCGACCGAATAATAGGTTAGTGAAAGCGAATAGGGATCATCGTGAAAATAACCAAGGTTGCCCAGCAGGACAAGCTTGAGGTCTTCATCGGTGATTATTGAATCGAGGAATTCGCCAATGCTTTTTTCCTTTTCCTGTTCAGGTCCTGTCTGCTTTCTTTTGGGATTGAGAACCTGTTCAAAGTATGCCCGTATACCGTCGATCTCACCGGGGAATTCATTCTCCAGCACCCGGATTGCTGTTCCGGGATCATGGGGAATGGTCAGAGATCGTCTGCCATTGGTGAAATGATAAAACTCCGGAACCTTAATGAACTCAACATTTCCCGCAACTTCAAGATCACTGAAAACCCTCGATTTCATATCGGAAGGAGAGGGCCCGTTCATCTCGTGCAAACCCACTTCGAGGGTGTAGTCTCCACGGGTGAAAGTGGTGGCACAGCCGCCGGGCTTCGTGTGCTGCTCAATTACAAGTACTTTCTTCCCTTCTTTTGCAAGTTTTGCTCCCGCTGTCAGACCTCCAAGTCCCGCCCCGATGATTATTACGTCGTATTTCATTATATTCCGCTTTTTATGTCCGGAATGGGGTACCTTTTAAATTCCCTGGTCCGGTCGAAAAGGTAACGGTAAGTTATATAGTTCTTTACCGGAACACTGCCCACTGAGATAAAGATCTTCCTCATTTTCGGATTGAAATCCCCTACCCATGAAAATTCAATTTCAGTGTAATGAGGTTTTTTGTCAAATACTTTCCTGAGGTTCAGGATGAAAGCCGATTCTATCCCGAGCCCCTGGTACCTGGGTACAACTCCCATCAGAACACCCCTGGCCCGGGTTATGGTCTTGCGTTGTTTATGGTACAGGAACTTTATGATCCCCGGAAGGTTAAGTTTCCCGTTCAGGTGTTTGAGTATCTGGTTGAAATCAGGAAACATCAGGTAGATACCGATCGGTTCGCCATTGAAGTATGCCAGCCAGATAAACTCCTCCTCCATGATGGGCCTGGCCTTTTTCAGAACGCCTTTTATATATTCAACCTCTAATGGTTCGAAATTTACCCTGAAGGTGGGCCAGGTCTCATTGAACACTTTGGCAAAATCACTTGAATACTTATCCTCTTCTTTCCATGTGAAGTGCCTGAATTCATATCCGGGTTTTGCTGCAACCCAACCTGCAATTTTCATGAATCGTTCCGGAAGAGGTTTGGTTATGTCGAGGTGAAAACCCTCCATGTTGTAGAAGGTCCGGAATCCGTATGATTCGAACAGTTCACGATAATATGGCGGATTATAGACAATGTCGAACGACGGATGGGTAAAACCATTGACGAGCAATCCCCAGTATTTGTCATTTTCTCCGAAGTTAACGGGACCATCCATTGCCTCCATCCCTTTTGATTTAAGCCATTCCCGGGCAGTGTCAAAAAGAAGGAAAGCCGAATCCCTGTCGTTGATACATTCGAAAAAACCCATGCCTCCCGTGGGCTGATCCCATGAATCGCACAGTAAGGTGTCGTAAAAGGCCGCCACCCTTCCCGCAAGGTTGTTGCTGTCATCATAAAGAACCCATCTTTCAGCTTCCCCGTGTCCGAAATACGTATTCCTTGCCGGATCAAACACTGCTTCTATATCATTGTCGAGAGGGCATACCCATACTTTGTCATCCTTGTAAAGCTTTTTAGGCACCTTAAGAAAATCCTTTCCGGTATGCCGGTCTGAAACCCTTTTGATCTTCATATATAAACTTTATGTGGAGGTCCCCGTTACTTCATGTAAATCTGATTCAGGATCTCCCTGTACTTGTTCGTAATGAACTGGCGGCGAAGCTTGAGTGTGGGAGACAATTCCCCGGTTGCAGGGCTCCATTCATCCGGGACCAGCCTGAAACGGTTTATACGTTCCGGAGGATTGAGGCGCTTGTTGACCAGGTTAATTTCATTGTCGAAAATGCTTGTTATTTCGGGATGACTGATCAGCTCGGAAGGACTGTCGGATAATATTCTTTTTTCCTTCCTCCAATCATCGAAATACCTGAAATTCGGTGAAATGATTGCGCTGGCAAATTTCTCGTGTTCTCCGACAACCATTACCTGATCTATCAGAAGCGATTCCTTGAAAAGGTTCTCAATAAGCTGGGGAGCAACAAACTTGCCATTTGACAATTTGAAAATCTCTTTTTTCCTGTCAGTGACCATAAGGAATTTTCCTTCCTCTATATGTCCCACATCGCCTGTATGAAACCAGCCATCCTCATCGAATGCCGATTTTGTCATTTCCGGATCATTGAAGTAGCCGATCATAACATTCGGCCCCTTGCAGAGGATCTCCCCGTCGCCTGCTATCTTAACCTCAACTCCTTCTATTGTCATTCCCACAGAACCAAGCCTTACTTTACCTTTCTCATTACGGTTGATAGTTATTATCGGTGAGGTTTCAGTAAGACCGTACATGTTGAATATCTTTATACCGGCAGCCCAGAATATCCTTTCCAGCCTCGACTGAAGACTTGCGCCTCCGCACCCCACGATCCTTACATTACCTCCCAGCGCCTGACGCCATTTGCTGAACACAAGCTTGTCAGCAATTGCCAGTCTGGCTTCATAGAAAAGACCATTTTCACCAAAAGGATTGTACTTCGTTCCGAGATTGACAGCCCAGAAGAAGACTGCCTTTTTAAATCCTGTTAGCTTTTTACCCTTGGAAATAATAACGTCGTAAAATTTCTCAATGATACGTGGAACTGCATCAAAACCATCAGGTTTCACTTCAGCCATGTTTGCGGCAATCGATCCCATGCTTTCAGCATAATAGATGCTTGTACCGCAATATTGAGTCTGGTAATTTCCCAGCCTCCCGCCCACATGACACAAAGGCAGGATGCTCAGGTATTTGTCTGCCGGAGAGAGATTGAAAACCTGTGAGGCAGATATGAAGTTGGATACCAGGTTTCTATGCGACAGCATCACACCCTTCGGCGAACCTGTGGTCCCTGAGGTGTAGATAAGTGTCGCACAATCATCCGGGGTAATCTGATCCCTGATAGCATCTGCCTCCCTTCTCCGGCTTTCAGGACATGATTCACCCTTCCTTACTATCTCAAGCCAGAAGCGCGCACCATCAACTTCATCAAAGGTGAATAGCCTGCCCTCTTTAATATAATCCTGAAGGGCAGGGCTTACGCATTTAAATAGTTTCTTGTCGGAAACTATAATCATCCTGGCACCGCAATTCTGCTGGATGAATTCATATTCTGAAGGTTTAAGCGAGGTAAACACAGGCACATGAATCACTCCAAGCATTGTCATGCCCACATCGATGAAATTCCATTCCGGACGGCTGTTAGCTACCGATACGATCCTGTCACCCTTTCTGAAGCCCATTTCATAAAGGCCGTAGAAAAAATTGAGAGAATAATCAATATATTGCTGTGAACTATATTTTATCCACTGCCCGTTCTGCTTAAAGCACAGGGCGTCATCCTTTTTGAACTTCTCTTCATAACGTGAGAGAATATCAAAGATCCTGGTTACCTCCATATAGCGGAATTATGTAAATAGGGAAAAACTGATTTTCCTGTAAAGGAATGAAAAATATCGTGTTCTGCTGTCGCTTTATGAAAATATAGATTTTATCAGGCGGCCGGACTTTACCCTGTACCATCCTGAAGGAGCAATTTTATGGATCAAACAACCTTATAAAAGCTTAAATATGTTATTTTTGCCACGATTCAGATAAAGTGACTTACAAATTCATTTTAATATGAAAAAGATACTTTCCTTTATTCCGGTTCTTTTCCTCCTTGCTTCCATTACGGTTTCTGCCCAGGAAACCGTTCAGATCGCCGTTCAGGCCGATAAGCCAGGCGCGGAGATACAGCCCACAATGTGGGGCGTTTTTTTCGAGGATATCAATTTCGCAGCTGACGGCGGGATCTACGCGGAGCTTGTGAAAAACCGGTCATTTGAATTTGAGCTTCCCCTCAGCGGCTGGCGGCAAATGCCGAAACAGAATGGAACAGGAAGGATTGTCCCTGGTCTCTATTATCCAAACAATCCGGGAAATCCTCATTTCATTAGCATATTTCCCGACCCGGCTTCCGGATCGTTCGGACTGGTGAACGAAGGATTCCGCGGAATGGGGATAAGAAAAGACACTCAGTATAACTTTTCAGTTAAGGCCAGGCTACATGAGGATTCGGACATTAATATGAAGGTTGAGCTTGTCTCTCCCTCCGAACAGGTTATTGGCAGTGCAATGCTTTCTGACTTCAACGGTGAATGGTCAGGTCACAAGGTGTCATTTTCCGCAACGGAAACAGAGGCCAGAGCCCAGATGAGGATCACTCTCAGTGGTAAGGGAGGCATCGACCTCGATATGATCTCATTATTTCCCGCCGATACCTGGAAAGAGCGTGAAAACGGGCTGCGCAAGGATATAGTCCAGATGATAGCTGATCTTAAACCCGGTTTTCTCAGATTCCCCGGCGGCTGTATTGTCGAGGGAAGAACACTTGAAAACAGATATCAGTGGAAGAAAACCGTGGGGCCGGCCGAAGACAGAAAAATGATTATGAACCGCTGGAATGTGGAGATCAGAAACCGGCAGGCTCCGGATTATTTCCAGTCGTTCGGACTCGGATTTTATGAGTATTTTCTTCTTGCTGAGGATATAGGTGCAGAACCTCTTCCTATTCTCAACTGCGGAATGTCGTGCCAGTTCAATGCAGCCGAGGTGGTGCCTCTTGAAGAACTCGACACCTATATACAGGATGCACTCGACCTTATTGAGTTTGCCAACGGCGAAACATCAACCCGCTGGGGCGGATTAAGGGCTGGGATGGGCCACCCCGGAAAGTTCAACCTGAAATATCTTGGAATAGGAAACGAACAATGGGATGAACAGTATATTGAAAGATACAGGGAGTTCGAGAAGGTTCTCAAAAAAAACCATCCTGAAATAAAAATAGTGTCAGGCTCCGGTCCGTCGTCAGCTGGCAGGATGTTCGAGTACGGCTGGAACGAACTGAGAAAACTTTCACCCGACCTGATTGACGAGCATTATTACATGCCTCCGGAATGGTTCCTTCAGAATGCGGCAAGGTACGACAACTACGACCGTAACGGGATCAAGGTATTTGCAGGTGAATATGCCGCCCACGGGAAGGAAGGGGCCGATCCGGAATCAAGAAATACATGGTATAGCGCACTTTGCGAGGCGGCATTTATGACAGGTCTGGAACGAAACGCCGATGTGGTTCATATGGCATCATACGCGCCGCTTCTTGCCCATACTGATGCCTGGCAGTGGCGCCCCGACCTTATATGGTTCGATAACCTCAAAGTGATGGGAAGCCCTAACTATTACGTACAGAAAATATTTTCAAATTACAGCGGTACCCGCATTGTTCCTGCACTCTCTGAAGGGAAAGCGCTCTCGGGACAGAACGGGATGTATGCAAGTAGTAGTCTCGACTGGAAAAAGGGGAAGCTGTATGTTAAAATTGTCAATTCGACTGACTTACCTGTTCCGGTCCGGCTCGACCTTGGAAGGCTGCCCTATACCGGAAACGCAGTAAAGCAGACTCTCAAATCGGCAAACAAGGAGGACTTCAATTCCGTTGCCGGAGGAGAAACTGTCAGACCTCTGTCAGCTCCTGTTGTTTTGAAGGGAAGAAGGGTGGATACAAGTATTGATCCCCTTTCAGTCAATGTTCTGATTATAGATATTAAAGCAAGATGATGGAGTTGATTCAAACCGTGGTGGATTGGTATATGGCCAATCTGAACTATTTTACAATTGCTTTTCTGATGATTATCGAGAGCTCGTTCATCCCTTTTCCCTCGGAGGTCGTGATTCCGTTTGCGGCGTATAAAGCTGCAGAAGGCGATCTGAACGTGTTCCTCGTGGTTATTGCCGGCACTGTCGGAGCTCTTATTGGAGCCCTTGTAAACTACTACCTCGCAAAATACCTGGGCCGGCCGCTGGTTTACAAATTCTCCGATTCAACTATCGGGAAAATGCTGCTCCTTTCCAAAGATAAAGTGGTTCACGCCGAAGAGTACTTTATCCGAAATGGAAAAACATCCACCTTCATCGGACGCCTTGTTCCGGCTGTCAGGCAACTTATATCAATACCGGCCGGACTTGCAAATATGAATATAAAGGATTTTATAATCTACACCGTCGCCGGAGCGGGAATATGGAACATAATACTTGCTTTGATCGGGTATTATATTTATGACATTAAGGATAAGATCTTCCCGTATATCGACAATATCCTTATAGCGCTGGGGATACTGTTTGCAGTTTATCTGGTGGTTAAGGGGATAAGAAAGAAGAAGTCTGCTTAAAGAGGACCAGGCCCCTCATTCGCTGTGTCCGCCCCGGATGACCTGGTCAGAGTATGGCAGGTAATAAAAACAAAAGACCGAGCAGACCAATGGAGCCGATTATTACACCCGGACCAATTCTGTGATTCTCAACCTTTACAATATTTTCCATAGGAACTGTAAGACGTCCGTTTTCTATCTTAACCGCAGAAAGAGGTTCTGCATAGATCCTCACCTGACGGTTCTTCTTTACTGATTCGGATTTGTATATTATCCCGGCAAAATGATTTCCGGCTTCAGTTACCGGTCTGACAATCCATGTGCTGTCGCCCGAATGAAAAAAGTACAGGTTTTTCCAGTTGGGTGCGGATGAAAGGTCTCCCACAGAACCCTGCCTTGAGGAGGAACATCCTGAAATACCGGCGAGAGATGCTGTTACAATCATCAGGATAATAGAATTGTATCTTATTTTTGCAGCCATGGTCAGATAAGTTGGTTTGTGTCCGGAAATGGTCGCGGACTCCTGTTGTCAATTTCCTGTGTTCAGAAAAGGATGCCGTCGACCGGCTTCCCTGAAAACTTCCTTTCGTGGTCGATCAGCCATTTTTTTCTTTCGAGCCCTCCACCGTAACCCACCAGGTCGCCGTCGGAACCTATCACTCTGTGGCAGGGGATCACTATGGCTATACGGTTCGAGGCATTTGCTCCTGCAACAGCCCTGAAAGCCCCTGGATTGTTCATTATCCGGGCCTGTTCAAGATATGAAATGGTCTCACCGTAGGGTATCTTCTTAAGCGATTCCCAAACCTCACGTTGGAAATCTGTGCCGGGAGTTATCAAATCAAGCATGAAATCCCTGCGCTTTCCCCTGAAATACTCCTTCAACTGCTTCTTCAACGCCCTCAGGTGCTTGTTGGTGCCGGGTTTGACTGTCTCATTAAAGGTAAGCGCGAGTTTGTTGAATTCGGATTCAAGGGCAGGCCTGTCGGTGAACTCGAGAAGGCAGATCCCTTCCTTTGTGGCAGCTGCCGCCATATCTCCGAGGGGCGTCTCTATTTTGCTGGTCCTGATCATATTATACCCCTTTTTTTACTTCAGCCTTTCTTCGGGAACATTGACGATGTCGCTTTGATATACTTGATGTTCCTGAACCGCAGAGCCGACCATTCCTCGTTCAGCGACACCATCCTCATTCCATAGAAATCCATGTCGTTCAAGGGTTTCCAACCATGATCCCTGTTCAGCTCGGAACTTCCTTTTTTTGAACTCTTCTTCTGGTAACAAAACCACAGAATCCCGTCATCGACAAGATTATGCAATGCAAGCGGTGCAATTTCCCTCACCTCTGCGATCTTCCTTACAAATATCAGCATGAATTCATAGGGAAACCTCTGGTCAATTCCATTATCTACCTGAACATCCCTGAGCTCATCTCCAGATGCCAGGGTGAAATTCTCATCAGAATTCATCACCACTATCCTTTTCTGTCCCCTGTAGTTAAGTTTCTCAAGAAGAGTCTTCATAAAATTTCCCCGTTTTTTACGGCAATTTAACAAAAAATGCAATTGTCTGTTATGTTTATATTAAAAGATGTAACTTTGTGTCATCATTTACGGGGTGCCTTAATACTACGGGCTGAGATCATACCCTAAGACCTGATCCGGGTAATGCCGGCGGAGGGAAAAAATGCACCCGGTATAGCTTTAATTGTTTGGAAATGAAAAGATCATTCATTCTTCTTTTGTTCCTGTTTTTGCCGGGGTCCTTTCTGGTTCATGTCACAGGCCAGAGCATCGGAGGCAAGGTGACTGACCTCAACGCCCAACCCCTCGTTGGAGCAAGCGTTGTTATCGAAGGAACCTTTTCAGGGGTCCACACCGGTGACGGCGGTACATATCAGCTCAGCGGACTAAAAGACGGAAATTACACCGTGAGGTATTCATTCATTGGCTATGAACAACAGGTCAGGAAGATAAATGTAACCGGTGATGTGGTGGAGAATGTGAGCCTCAGGCCGGCAGCAATCATTACAGACGATGTAATAATAAGCGCTACAAGGGCAGGTGAACAAACACCGCTTGCTTATACAAATGTGACAGGGGAAATATTGGAAAAGAAGAACTCCGGACAGGGATTACCTTATCTCTTAAGTCTTACCCCTTCATTTGTTGAGACATCGGAATCGGGAAACGGAATAGGATATACCAGTCTGAGAATCAGAGGAACCGACGCTTCGAGGATCAATGTGACGATAGACGGCATACCTCTTAATGATCCTGAATCACAGCAGGTATTCTGGGTGGACCTTCCTGATCTGGCTTCCTCTGTCGATAATATTCAGGTTCAGCGTGGGGTAGGGACTTCATCAAATGGTGCAGGAGCGTTCGGGGCTTCAATAAATATCCAGACCAAAGGCATTGAAAACGAACCCTTTGCAGAGATCAATTCTGCAGCTGGTTCTCACGGGACCTTCAGGAACAGCATCACAGCCGGAACCGGATTGCTCAAAGAACGCTTCGCATTCCAGATGCGCTGGTCCGACCTTCGAAGCAACGGCTTTATAGCCAGAACCGGGTCGGAGCATAATTCAGCCTTCTTCAGCGCTCTCTACCGCACGGGAAAATCACTTGTAAAGGCTAATGTCATACTTGGAAAGGAAAAAACAGGAATCGGCTGGTGGGGAGTCCCCGGAGAAATGCTTAATATCGACAGACGCTACAATCCGGCAGGGGAATATACAGATGATAACGGAGATGTGCATTATTATGACAATGAAACGGATAATTACACCCAGAACCACTACCAGCTGATCTTCAGCCGGAAGATGAATGAGAATTTTTCCCTCCATTCCGCTCTTCACTATACTTATGGCAAAGGCTACTATGAGGAGTTCAGGGAGGATGCAAAGTACAGCAATTATGGTCTTCCGCAGACGACAATAGGTGGTATTACCCTGGATGAGACCGACATGGTTCGCAGGAAATGGATGTCGAACGACTTTTACGGCCTGGTGTGGTCGCTCAACTACAGGAAGGACAGGATGGACTCAAAGATCGGCGGCGGTTTGAATCTCTATTCTGGCGACCACTTCGGCAGGATAATATGGATGAGGTATCCCGGATCATCAGAGAACAACTATCAGTGGTATTTCAACAATGGCGAAAAAAAGGAAGCAAGCCTTTATGCTAAGGTAAATTATTCATTGACAGAAAAGCTTTCTGTCTTTGGCGATCTTCAGTACAGGTTTGTCGGCTATTCACTGAGAGGAGAAGACGACGATCTGAAGGATATAGGGCAAAATCATACATTCAACTTTTTCAATCCCAAGGCAGGACTCTTTCTCAGACTTTCTTCAGGGCAGGAGGCCTTTCTGTCAGTGTCGGTTGCCAACAGGGAACCCACCCGCACCGATTTCAAGGAAGCTTCGGGCGATAATGAGGCCACACCCAGGCCCGAAAGCTTATTCGACCTTGAAGCAGGATATGTTTTAAAATCTGCCCGAACCTCAGCCGGAATCAACCTGTACGGGATGTTTTACCGCGACCAGCTTGTCCCGACGGGAGAATTATCCAATGTGGGCTATTCCATAATGACCAACGTTGAAAAAAGCTATCGCATCGGCGCCGAGTTAACTGCCGGCTTCAGACCTGCAGACTTTATGGGACTGGATATGAGCCTTACCCTGAGCAGCAACAGGATTGTGAATTTTGTGGAACATTATATAGACTACAATACGACTGACTGGTCGGAGGAATACAAAAGCCTTAACCTGGGTGATGTAGATATCGCCTATTCGCCTTCGATTATCGGAAGCAGCGATCTTTATACAGACATCCTTGCTCCGCTGAAAGTGCATTTTATTACGAAGTATGTCGGGAAGCAGTATTTCGACAACACAATGAACGTCGAAAGGATGCTCGACCCGTATCTTGTCAACGATTTCATGGTCGATTTTATGCCCGTGGTAAAAAACCTGAGGGGCGCAAGCCTTCAGCTCCTTGTAAGCAATATCTTCAATGCCCGTTATGAGAGCAATGCATACGGCGGAAACTGGTTTGAAGACGGGCAGGAACTTACCTGGGCTTATTATTTTCCACAGGCAGGAACAAGTTTTATGGTGAGACTGGGACTGGAATTTTAATGATATGGCCGTGACCGACTGGATAATGAACAACTGGCTGGAAGTTTTTGGAGCTGTTTCCGGAATTATATATGTATTCCTTGAGATACGGCAGAACATCTGGCTGTGGCCGGTGGGAATAGTAACAAGTGCAGTCTATATAATAGTCTTTTTTACAAGCAAGTTCTATGCTGATATGAGCCTTCAGGGTTACTATCTGGCGATGAGCTGCATCGGATGGTACTGGTGGTTAAGAGGCGCAGGGCAAGGGGCACAGGGCGCAGGGCACAGGGCGCAGAACGAAGAACAAAAAACGGGGGGACTAAGGGACGAAGAGACTGAGAGACTAAAAGTGACAAGGCTAAAACCGGTAACCGGTTTACTACTCACCTCTGTGTTCATTCTGTTGTATGCCGGTACATGGTATATTCTGTCGCGGTTTACCGATTCACCGGTGCCTGAATGGGACTCTTTTATCACATCCCTGTCGGTTATAGCCACCTGGATGCTGGCCAGGAAGGTCTATGAGCACTGGTACCTCTGGATAGCTGTTAATGCTGCATCGGTAATGATCTTCATTGCAAGGGGACTTTATCCGACGGTAATACTATATTGCGTATACCTTGCAATGTCTTTTGCCGGTCTTAAGGTCTGGAAGAAATCCATTTCTGAAGAACCGCGGGCCGTACGCCGCGAGCCGCACGCCTCTTAAGAGCATACAGCCACTTAGCTGACAGACCGTAATATAAAACTCCTTACTTGATTTTCCTGCCGATTGCCTCTGCCACTTTTCTCAGACTTGCCATCAACTGGATGAAGTCCTCGGGGCCCAGCGACTGGTATCCGTCGCACAGAGCTTCGTCAGGTTTGTAGTGTACTTCCATAATCAGACCGTCGGCTCCGGCTGCAACAGCTGCCCTGGCCATGTCAGGCACCAGCCAGCTGTGACCTGTCCCGTGACTCGGGTCGACAATGACAGGAAGATGCGATATGTGCTTAAGCATGGGAACTGCGCTCAGGTCGAGAGTGTTTCTTGTAGTAGTTTCAAAAGTACGGATGCCGCGCTCGCATAATATCACCTGATCGTTGCCCTGACTGAGAATATACTCAGCGGCAAGAAGAAATTCTTCGATAGTGGCCATCATTCCCCTCTTCAGAAGAACAGGTTTATGTGACAACCCGACTTCCCTGAGCAGAGGGTAATTCTGCATGTTGCGCGAACCGACCTGAAGCATGTCGGCCTGTTCTGCAACAAATTCAACCTGCCGGGTATCCATTACCTCTGTTACGAAAGGGACGCCATTCTCACAGCTTATTTCCTTTAGCATTAATATCCCTTCCTTACCTAAGCCCTGGAAACTGTAAGGCGACGACCTTGGCTTGAAAGCCCCGCCCCTGAGCACCGATGCACCTCCGGCTTTTACTATCCTGGCTGTACTGGTAAGTTGTTCATGGTTCTCGACTGCACAGGGACCGGCAATTATTACCACTTCGTTGCCGCCAAAGATTATTTCTCCTGCCTTCACCTTCGTGGGATAGGATCTGGTCTTCCTGTTCACGAGAGGAGGTATCGAACATCCTGCGCCGGGGGAATCACTGTAAAAGTCTGTCGCCATCAAAATTTCAATAAAATCAGGATTGCAAATTTACTATTATTTAATCAATAGGTAAAATATTAGCCGCTCAAACAGCCTCTCCGGTTAATTGAACACTATGCACCTTTAGTCTGTTGTTTAAATGCCGGTAATTAAGAATCAATATTTTTTTGCTTTTCGAAACTTTAGAATTTTTTAGTATATTTGGTGTCGATGACTCTTCTTTTTACTAACCTTAAACCTGAAAGTATGAAAAAAATCAATTCATCCTAATCCCCTTTTTCTATTATGCCTTCAACGGCTACTTCTTGTTGAGTCTTGAATATTAATATCAAGAGCTTACTGTATTTATATTAAGGCATGAATTTTTCTAAAATTAAACCTGAAAATCTTATGACAAAAAAACAAAAGGTATCTGGTTTCCTGCACTCTGCCCTGAAATTAACGGGGTCGGGTCTGAAACAGATTACAATCCTGTTAATGATGGGGATTCTCCTGGCATCTACCGCTTACGCGGGGAGTGTCCCTTCTGACGACCCTCAGAGAATCTCTGTTTCCGGTCGTGTCACCGACAACACTGGAGCTCCGCTTCCCGGTGTTAACGTTGTAGAAAAAGGAACGACAAACGGGGCAATCACCAACGTCGACGGGGGTTATACACTGAATGTGGCCTCTTCCGCCTCCATTCTTTCCTTTTCATTTGTAGGTTATACCGCCCAGGAGATCACTGTAGGCAGCCAGACTTCAATAAATGTTGTCCTGGCCGAAACACTTTCGGCACTCGAGGAAATTGTTGTTGTCGGATATACCACCCAGGTGAGAAAGAACCTTTCCGGTTCAATTTCGACTGTGCAGGATGATGCCCTTCAGGCTGCAGTACCTGCTCCTTCGGTAATGTCGCGCCTCCAGGGACAAGCTTCGGGGGTGACCGTAAATTCAGAAAACCGTCCCGGGGGAGATGCCATCATCAGAATCCGCGGTATTGGTACAATTAATGATTCAGAACCATTGTATGTTATTGACGGCGTTCCCTCCGGCACAGGTAACAATATTAGTTCAAACGACATTGAATCCATCTCCATCCTTAAGGATGCTGCTTCGGCTGCCATTTACGGAGCCAGGGGCGCCAACGGTGTTATTATTATTACAACCAAGCGCGGCCGCGCAGGACAGGAAGCAACTATCGACTTCAATGTCAGAACAGGGATGATTACGAGCGCCAACCAGTACGAACTTCTCAATCCCACTGAATATGCAGAGGCAGTGTGGCTCTCTTACAAGAACAGGGGAGTTGCTCCTGACCACGTTCAATACGGTTCAGGAACAAGCCCGGTTATCCCTGATTATATCCTGCCCGGAGGGGCGATGGAAGGTGATCCGGCTGTGAACCCTGACCTCTACAGCTATCCCGACCGCCAGATTTACAGGGCAAACAAGGAAGGAACCAACTGGTATGATGAGATATATCAGAAAGGCATTACACAGGAGTATGACCTTTCAGTGAGAGGCGGTGGAAACAAGTCATCATATGCATTCTCGGGTAATTACCTGAATGAAGATGGTCTGCTTATCCATACAAATTTCAAGAGATATACTTTCAGGATCAATTCAGACGTTCAGGTCAATAAATGGTTCAAAGCCGGCCAGTCGCTGCAGGCTATATACATTAATGAACATGGAAATCTCGGACAATCCGGTGAAGGAACCCCTATCTCACAGGCCTACAGGGCACAATCAATTATTCCGGTGTATGATATCGGAGGTAACTTTGCAGGATCCAGAGCCCCTGAGATGGGTAATGCATCGAACCCGGTCGCTGATCTGTACAGGGCCAGAAATAATGAAGGCCAGTGGGCCAGGGCGCTCGGTAACTTTTTCGGTGAAGTCACATTGTTAAAAGGCCTTACTGCAAAGACTTTGTTTGGATATAATTTCGGACAGTGGAACGGAAAATATTTTACAATCCCGACCTATGAACATTCAGAACCTAACAAGGTAAACGGACACAGTATCAGCTCTAATTTTGACCTGCAATGGAACTGGACGAATACACTTAACTACATTACAACAATTGCTAACGATCACAAACTGAATATTGTTCTTGGTACCGAAGCCATTGATAACAAGTACGAGGAATCAGGCGCAAGCCGAAGCCAGTATTTTTCAGAGGACCCCGAATACATGTGGCTGAACGCAGGTGAGATAAACAAGGATAATTCTGGATATGGTTCAGAATGGTCGCTTTTCTCATTGTTCGGACGGGTGAACTATGACTACAAGGGCAGATATCTTGTTGAAGGAACAATCCGTCGTGACGGCTCTTCAAGGTTCGGACCCAACAACAGGTATGGCGTTTTCCCTGCTGCTTCAGTCGGATGGACAATCTCTGAAGAGAACTTTATGCAGGGCACGAAGGGATGGCTCAACTTCCTGAAAATGAGAGCCGGATGGGGTATGTCGGGTAATGACAGGATAGGTAACTACAATTCCTATTCAACTTATGCATCAAACAAATACACAGCTTCATATGCCCTTGATGGTTCCAACACGGCAGCTATTACGGGATTCCAGCCCTCTACACTCGGCAACCCCGATGTTACATGGGAGACCACTACTACAATGAACGTGGGTATAGATGCCATGCTGTTAAACAACAATATGACCTTCGCATTCGACATGTGGCAGAGGAATACAAGCGACATGCTCTTCCAGCAGCCTATCCCGAACGTTGTCGGTGTTCTCGAAGAACCTTTTATTAATATTGCCGAAATGAAAAACACCGGTTTCGACGTGGAACTTGGTTACAGGAATTCAGCTCTTGAGGGCAAATTCAGGTATGGACTGAAACTGACCCTCTCTCACTATAAGAATGAGATAACAGCGCTTGCACCGGGTGTTAGCTATATCCCGGGTACTCAAGAGCGCCAGGTTGAATATTCCCGCGCTTACGTGGGCACTGCATATCCTGAATTCTACGGTTATGAGGTGGAAGGAATTTTCCAGACTCCCGCTGAAGCCGCCGCCCATCCCGCTTTTGGAAGCACCGACTATAACGCTCCCGGACATTTCAAATACAAGAATCAGCTTACAATTGATTCAGACGGCGACGGAGTAATGGACGAGGCCGACGATATTATCGATCCCAGCGACATGACTTTCATCGGTAATCCTCATCCTGATATCACAGGTGGTTTGAACATCGACCTCGGCTATGGCAATTTCGACCTGAACATGTTCTTCTATGGCAGCTATGGCAATGAGATCATCAACTATGTGACAAGGTGGATAGATTATGGTCAGTTCAACGGCGGTCTGAGCAAAAATGCACTTTACAAGTCATGGGGCAGTCCCTACCTTGATGATAATGCTGATGCGGTTCTTCCGATGCTCGACCAGAACTCCAACTCACAGAACTCCAACTCAGCCTTTGTTGAGGATGGCTCGTTCCTGAAACTCAAGACACTGCGGCTGGGCTACACCCTTCCTAAAGATTTCGTTGGCAAAGCCCAGATAAGAAATGTAAACCTTTATGTGCAGATGACTAATCTCTTTACCCTTACCAAGTACAGCGGACTTGATCCTGAACTTTACAGGACAGGAACAGGTCTGGGTCTGGATAACGGCTCGTGGCCTACATCCAAACAGATTATGTTCGGAATCAGCCTTGGTTTATAATGATTGATAATTATAAATTAAACACTGGAACAATATGAAAAAACTATCAATTATACTGGCTGCATTTCTTCTGGTAGCCATGACCTATTCCTGCTCGGAAGATTTTCTCACAAAAGCGCCTCAGGGTTCGACATCTGAGAACGTCTTTTATTCCGAGAAAGGTATTGATGCGCTCTTAACCGGAGCCTACGGGATGGTTAAGGGAAGCGCCCTCTGGACTGTATCCTGGGGAGCTTCGATCCAGAACTGGACCTACGGATCAGTTGCATCCGACGATGCCTACAAAGGTTCGGAAATAACCGACCAGGTTCCTGTAAATGAGATTGAACGCTGGGAAGTCGTTACAACCAATGGCTATCCTGCTGATAAATGGAGGCTCAACCTCGGAATGGGAGTCGACCGCGTCAATAAAACACTCAGAGTTGTACAGAAAACCCTGGATGACGGGACTATCTCCCAGGAAACTGCCGATAGATTCAGGTCAGAGTTACGATTCCTCAGAGGCCTCTTTTATTTTGAAGCATGGCTTGTTTTCGGAGACTATATTCCCATACTCGATGAGACAGTTGAGGATCCGGCTTTGGTTTCAAATGAGAATCCTGCTGATGCCGTTCTGAACTTTATTGTTGCTGATCTGGCTTATGCTGCAGGAATACTTCCTGCCACACAGGCCCAGCCGGGACGTCCTACAAAGTATGCCGCAAAAGCAATCGCTGCAAGAGCATTGCTGCAGGAACTGAAGTATGCCGAGGCAAAACCTCTTCTTGATGAAATTATCAGCAGCGGTAAGTTCGAACTGATGCCCAATTTCATTGATAACTTCAATATCGCTACCGAAAACAATAAGGAATCCGTCTTCGAGATCCAGGCAAACGTCAATGACATTAACGAATCACTGAATGCTGAGATGGGTATAGGTCTTAACTGGCCTCATGGAGGTGACATAGGTATGTGCTGCGGGTTCCACCAGCCTTCGCAGAACCTTGTCAATGCCTTTAAGGTTGACGCTAACGGACTACCCCTCTTCGACACATTCAACAATACAGACCTGAAAAACGACCAGGGAATTTCATCCGATCAGCCATTCGTACCGGCTACGGACGAGGTTGACCCGCGTCTCGACTGGACCGTCGGCCGCAGGGGAATTCCTTACAAGGACTGGGGCATAATGCGCGGCAGCAACTGGATCCGCAAACAGGCGGAAGGAGGACCTTACATGCCGGCTACAAAACCTTTCTTCAAAAAATCGGAACGCTATACCCTCTCAACCACAACCGGTTGGCAGACCGGGATCAACGCCAACAACTGGCGCTATATCCGATATGCCCACATTCTTCTCTGGAGAGCTGAAATAGCAGCATTCGAAAACGACCTGGTAACAGCCAGGAACTATGTGAACCAGATCCGCGACAGGGCTGATAACAAGCTTGTTATGGGGAAAGTGCTTATCACCACTTTGCCAACTTCAGTTTATCCCTGGGGACCGAATTCCACCGACGCAGATTATGGCGTTGGCGGTTCAGTAGACTGGACCCAGCCTGCAGCTAACTATAAGATCGGACAGTATCCTCCTTTCGCAACCAAGGAAGAAGCCATGAGAGCAGTTCAATGGGAACAGAGACTGGAGTTTGCAATGGAAGGAAGACGCTTCTTCGACCTCAGACGCTGGGATGAACTTCCTGCAGGTTTGAGAGTCGATATGGCCGCCACACTGAATGCATTCCAGCAGGGCGACCTCAGGATCAGACCATTTATGAACGGCGCTAACTTCTCCAACAAGGACAAGTTCATGCCTGTACCTCAGGGTCAGCTCGACCTTCAGAAAGGTGTGTTGGTTCAGAATCCTGATTACCTGTAGTGGTTAATCGATTTTAAAATAAAAAAGGGGCTGATCCAGCCCCTTTTTTTATTTTTCCTTTTCAAGATTGCCGTTTTTCAGAATATATCTTACAACCTCCCGGCACTCATCACAGCCAAAACCCGGAGAATCCGGAGATACCGTCGATACCTCGGCTAATATCTTCCTGTCCTTTATTTCATGTACTGAAAAAATATCACTTACAGTACCGGAAACCACGAAAGTATCTGCCGAAGCCAGAAGTATCATGTGATAATATCCCATTATCGATTTCCCGCTTAAAGTGTAGAACGGAACAATGGCATCCTCTCTCTCGTCTTCATCAATAAGCCCGGTGACTATCTTACCGTTATCTATCTTGTAACCTGTAACATCATTGGTGATGGTTACCAGTCCGTCGTCTTCGTCAGTGAATACCTTTGCATTTCCAAGTCTCCTGGCAAAATAGGCAGAAGAATAACTCTCTGCCTTCTCATTAATTTCAGCGAATGAAGCTCCTTTCCTGTCACCTGATCCGACTCCCGAACATGAGGTAATAATGCAGGCTGTTATAAGAAGTAAGGTGGTCTGTTTCATAACTGATCAGATTTTGCGTAACCTCAAAATTAGGAAAAATCAGTAATGTTTGATTGAATGATTTCTTAATCCCCTTTGGGTTCCCCCCTGGGTACTAAAGTCCCCGGAACGAACAGGGTGGTTGCGAAACCGTCAGCCGAAGCTGACAGTAACAAAAATCCTGTAACAATTACCTCTCTGGTTTATCAATAAAACCTTAGGGGAATTAAAACCCTTCAGCGATTTAAAATTAAATTTTACCTTTAGCACTCATTTCAAATTCATCTTACCAGAATGAGAAGGGGAAGGAAAATATCTGCGATGTTCCTGTTTTTGTCCGGCGTTATTTTGCTTGCAGGATGCAACAGTGAATCGGGACTGGAAGTAGTCAGCACCGGCAGATTGCCTGTCATTGAACCTGATTATACCGATATAACAATCCCCCCGAATATCGCTCCGATGAATTTCAGGATAGGAGAGGAAGGCGACTATTTCAGGGTCAGGGCATCCGGCGGATCAGACGATTTCAGAATCGATATCAGATCGTCCGACGGAGTGATTAAATTTCCGGAAAGATCATGGAAAAAGCTTACTTCAGCTTCAGCCGGAAAAAATATTACGATTGAGATATTTGCCCGCTCAAAAGAATCCAGGAAGCTTCAAAAGTATGATACTTTCCAGATGAAGGTTTCTGAAGAACCGGTTGATCCCTACCTTGCCTACAGACTGATCTACCCGGGTTACTACAACTGGTCGCATATACGGATTATGCAGCGGTCGATAGAGAGCTTCAGCGAGGAAACCCTCATCGACAACAAAATTCTCGACATGAACTGCATCAACTGCCACTCGTTCAACCAGTACAGTCCCGATAAATTCATGGTGCACATTAGGGGATCAAACAACGGGACCTATATCTCCAATAAAGGCAGTTTTAAGAGAGTCGATCCGAAGGTTGAATCGATGCCGGGCGGAGCAACATATCCCTCATGGCATTCTGACGGCAGGTATATTGCTTTCTCATCAAACCAGGTACGCCAGGGCTTTTATGCCAGACCGGAAAAACTAATAGAGGTTTTTGACCTTGTCTCGGATATAGTGGTGTACGATACTGAAAAAAATCTTACATACCACGCCGATGATGGTGATACCACTGCTTATCTTAAGACATTTCCTTCGTGGTCGCCCGACGGCCGCTGGCTTTATTTCTGCAGAGCTCTTCAAACCGGCAGCCAATCGGCCATGTCGCTTGATGATATTGAGGAAACAAGATACGACATCGTAAGAATCCCTTTTGATCCTGAAACAGCAGGTTTCGGAAAAACAGAGTTGGTTTTCGATGCATCGGGTATCGGAAAAAGCGCTTCATTTCCCAGAATATCCCCCGACGGCAGATACATGGTGATTACTCTTCACGATTTTGGCACCTTCCCTATATGGCACAAGGAAGCTGACCTCCATATCATCGATCTTTCCAGCGGAGAAAGTAAAAAGCTGGATGTCAACAGCAATGAGACCGACAGCTACCATACCTGGTCGTCGAACGGGAAGTGGCTGGTATTCAGCAGTAAAAGAACTGACGGAAGAACCACCCGACCCTTTCTGGCTTATTTCGGATCATGGAACAATACCGGCAAACCGTTCATACTACCCCAGGAAGATCCTGAATATTATGATAATCTTATGGAATCATTCAACATACCGGAATTTGTAACAGGAAGAATACCACTGGGGCCGCGTGATTTTGCAAAAGCAACAAAACATGAGCTTTTGCCGGCAAAGCCGGGTGATCCCGGAAAATCCCTGTCAAGAGAAGACATTGAAAGAGCCGGAGCAAGGAGAAACCCGGGGGAAAGATCGATACATGAATAAGTCGATCGATCAACAACTATCGAATCAGGCTGAAGAAGGACTGAGGAATGGCGAGTGAAGCATGAGAAATGAAAGCTGACTGATATAACAGAACACTGAACACAATTACTTAAAATGACCCGGTTAAAAAAACCCGACATAAAAAGAAGATCGCCTGAACCGGTAGCCGACCGTAGCTGGTATTTCTTTGCCGGCTTCTTATTTATTGCCTTTGTTTATTTTCTTATGCCTGGCAACTATGTTCTTTTTTTCCAGGAACAGCAGTCATTGTTCCTGTACGCAGGCGACTACATCAAAGAGTTCTTTGAGAAACCCGGTTCCCCTGCCGACCTGGTTGCAAAATTCCTTACACAGTTTTACATAAACAATTTTTCCGGCGCACTGATCCTGGCCCTGGTTCTTACTCTTCCTGCCCTGGTGATACACAGGGTGAACAAAAAACTTATTCCGGGCGCGGCTCTGACATGTCTTCTGGCAATCATTCCTTCCTGCCTTTTGCTGATAATGCAAGCGCATTATTACCATCTGATGCTGTATAATTCAGGATTCGTACTTGTTCTTTTATACTTCCTGATAGTTATCAGCCCCGAAAAGATCAGAGACAAATACTCAGCCCTTGCCTTCTTCCCTGTTTTTTTCTATATAACGGGCGCCTTCAGCCTGATTTTCACCGGTATCTTTATTGTCTACTGCTTTGTTTACCTGAAAGGCCGTCACAGATTCCTTCTGCCCCTTACTCTTGCCGGACTTACAGGATTATCCATAGTTCTGTTCGACAATGTTATGCTTCTTCAGAGCATAAAACAACTTTTCCTCTATCCCCTTCCTTTTATAAACGACAGCCTGCATAAGACAATGTTCTGGTCCATGGTCGCATATCTGGTATTGTATCCTGCAATCGCACGTATGGCTGGAACATTCAGGGTTGTAAAACGCCGGGCCCGCATTGCCTCAGGAATTGTCTTTCCTTCAATTATCATTTTCGCTGCCGTCTCCATTCTTGCAGCAGCTTACAACACCCAGACTGCCCGTGTTATAAATCTTGAAAAACTGATTTTCACAGGTAAGTACCAGGAAGCGGTAGAATACCACGAAAAGAAACCTTCTGAAAATCTTATAGGACAGTACTTCTATAATATTGCCCTGTCGTCGACCGGACAGATCTGCGACAGACTGTTCGATGGAAGACAGGATTTCGGCACTTCATCTTTGTTTCTTCCCTGGAGCAGTGAGCATATTAACTGGGGAGCTCATTCATTTTATACCATAGGGCTGATCAATGAAGCCCAGCGTTGGGCCTATGAAGAGATGGTCGTTTATGGAAAACGGCCCCAGAACATGAAACTGCTTGTAGAATCGAGCCTGATAAACGGTGATTACAAGATGACAGAGAAATATGTAAAAATTCTGAAGAAATCACTTTTTTACCGCAGATGGGCATTGGATCATGAAAAACTGGCTGGTGATTCCGTTTCCCACATAACGGACCGGGTTCCGGTGAGAAAAACAAATTCGCTTTCCGGTCAGGACTTCTTTGTCTTTCTTGAGACTCCCGAAAGCAACCTTCCCAGGCTGGTCAACCAGGATTCCTCCAACAGGGAGGCCTTCGAATACATGATGGCCTGGCTTCTTCTGAACAAGGATGTCGAAATGATTGTGGACAATGTCAGGCTTATGAAAGACAGGGGATACACAAGGATTCCAAGGCACATTGAGGAAGCTGTTCTCATTTATTATAACAGCCAGGGGAAATTTCCCGATCTGGGAGGAATGGAACTCAGCAGTGAGACAAGAATGAGGTTTGACCAGTATTTTGCATCATTTATGAGCGCCCGGCAAAACCCCGGCACCTTTGAACAAAAGATGAAGGAACAGTTCGGCAATACATTCTGGTATTATTTCCATTTCAGGTGATCGGCTCCTTCCCGTAATTTTTTTATAAATTTCCGGGCTTAGGCGGGTTGAAATAAAAATCCTATATTTACGCTAATACCCAATAACCTGAACTATGTCCGCCAGATTTTTGTTACTTGCCCTTGTTCTGTTTGTGGCAACTGATGAGGCATCTGTTATTGCCCAGAACCGGGTGGCCGACGGATACAAGGGCATCTGGTACAGCAGCGGCACCCCTTCAGAATACGGTTATAAGTTTTCGGGAGGAGTGGCTACATTCGGCTCACGTTACCGGCCGATTGCAGTCTTTTCCAAAGAGGCACAAAAAACTTTCTTTGTTTACGGAGGCACCTCAGGCGAAGAGGAACGTCACCTCCTTATAATGATCTCCTACTATGACCATCTGAGGAATATAGTCCCGAAACCTGTTATTGTCCATGATAAGGAGGGTGTAAGCGAACCCTACGACAACGCATCACTCTCAATCGACGGAATGGGCTTCCTTTGGGTATTCGTCAGCGGAAACAGCCGTACGCGGCCCGGACTGATTTTCAGAAGCTCAATGCCATACTCAATCGAAAGGTTCGATAAGGTTAAGGAGATTGAAATGCTTTCACCTCAGCCGTGGTGGAATCCCGGTACCGGCTTCTTTCTTCTCTGGTCAAGGGTCACCAGGGGACTTGAAATATGTTTTTCATCAAGCATAAACGGCCAGGACTGGACCGATTCCCGGACACTGGCTTGCATGGGAGGCCATCTTCAGGTTTCGGGAATATGCAACGGGAGAATTTACACGGCTTTTAATTATTTTCCGGGAGGTAATATCGACCGTCAGACAAATCTATACCTTTTACACACAGACGATTATGGTAAAACCTGGAAAAACATTGATGAGAAAGTAATCGAAACTCCGGTCAGCAATCCGCTCAATGATGCCCTTGTTAAGAATTATGAGGAAGACGGACGCCTCGTCCATCTTTCGGATATTGATTTTGATGCTGAGGGCAATCCTGTTCTTCTCGTCATACTTTCAGGTGATGAAGGTCCGGGGCCAAAGGGAGGACCAAGGGAATGGATAGTCGTAAGCCGGAAGAACAATAAGTGGAATTTTTCCAAAGTATGTGAGTCGACTCATAATTTCGACAGGGGAGCCCTTTACATTACCCCGTCTGAATGGAAAATTATTGGTCCCACCGAGCCCGGTCCTTTCAGATACGGGACCGGAGGGGAAGTAGCCATGTGGGTAAGCGCCGACCAGGGTGAAAGCTGGGAAAAAAAGATTGACATAACATCTCAGAGCAGGTTCAATAATTCGTTTGTGAGAAAACCAATGAATCCCTCGAAGGAGTTTTATGCCCTGTGGGCCGATGGAAATCCGACTGAGTTTTCCAGGTCATCGCTTTATTTCACGAACGAAAGCGGGACAAAGGTCAGGATACTTCCCTATGAAATGAAAAGGGATTTCCAGCGGCCGGCGAAGGTCAGATGACCTTATTTCAGCTTATACAATCGTTCTGCATTGTCGTGAAAGATCATTCGCGAAATGGTCTTTGCTTCATCCTCGCTGTAATAGCCTTCACCGACCTTTTCTGACAGTACATCTGAAACTATGTTCCGGGCCAGGATCAACTCGCTGTAAACATTCTCGACAGCCATGGCATCGCCTCCGAATGCAATAAGCCGGCTTACAGGAACCATCTCGAGCCATTGATTAAGATGGTAGCGGGTGTAGGTGGGGGATACCGACCAGGCCCAGTTCATGTCGATATATACGTTCCTGTAATTCTTGGCAATGGCCGACAGCTCTCCCCCATAGGGGAAGCTGCCATGGTACAGTACAAAATTGAGGCCCGGATACATGGCAAACACATTTGTAAGGTGTTCCGGATTCGAGTTGTCTATTATCTTCCCCTTTCCTGCCTGGAGCCCCGTGTGAATGGCAACAGGCATATCATATTTCAAGGCCAGGCTCATCAGATGGTGAAAAAGGTAATCCTGGAGCGGCTTGGCATCATTCATGGAAATCCTGAAATCCATGTCACCGTTGACCAGAGTCCGGAAAACCTTTTTTGCAGATTCCTTGTCGGCTCTGGCAAAATCGAGGGTTCTGTAATAGGCTGCAAAAACCTTTACGGCAACCATTCCTTTCCTGACTTCCTTTTCAAAGGCAAGGGTGAGCGATTTTTCAAGATCCTCGAGTGAATAAATAGGGTCGAGCTGCTGGATCGCAAGAGAGTCAATGCCAAATTTGGACCTTAATATCAACCAGTTATCGAATCGTTTGACGTATTTGACGTAATTGTCCTTTCCAGGCATATAGTTTCCATCCTTGATAAGATACCTGATCCGGCACGAATCAAGAAGGATCCTGTCGAACCAGTTGGTTTCGTATGCTTTCTTAATCTTATCCGAGAGAGGGCCGACGGTAGAAGCATTGAGGCCGTCGATGCCATAAAGATGTTTCATCCCGTACAGGATTATTCTATTGAAGGAAGTATTGAATGAGTTCTGCCACCAGGGTTCAATTATCTTCCATTTTGACGCCGGCGGTAATTCTTCATTGAAAAGTTCATCATACAGGGTGTCGGGCATTCCGGCTGAGATAAGATCGTCATAACCGTTCTGCAGAAGCAGAAGCGAAAAATCGAGAAAGAAACCGTTGCTCAGCATTTCGGGCCCCACAAGATGCTCATGGGTATCTATTATGGAAAGTGTGTCGATGTATTTCCTGATACGATGCTCGAAACCCGGTACCGGAAGCGGTTTTATCCGCAGCTGAGCCGCTGCAGGGGATGAAGCAGCAAGGATTAGTAAAATCAGCGGGATCCTATATTTCCTCAGGATAAGCAATCTGTTTATGACAAAATTTATAGACTGCCAAAGCTGGAGAAATATTCCTGACTAATTATGTAATTAACTTTATTTAACTATGAAAAAAAACAAGGGGCGATGTACTGCATCGCCCCTGTCTTTATCAACTTACGCTGTTATCAGCGTATAAATGTATCTGCTAATAGTCGGAATCCTGTTCGATGATACCTTCCTGCAGGTCAATAACTCCCTGGTAGATTGGCCAGTATTCATCTTCGCCGGCTTTGAATGTGGCGCCCTGCATGAATGTCCTGAACTGAGAGTCGTCTGCAATATATGCATTCAGAGTGGATTCAAGTATTCCCCAGCGCCTCAGGTCGAAGAAACGATGGTTCTGGGTAGCAAACTCAAGCCTTGTCTCATTCTGTACTGCAAGAAGTGCATTTGCGGGGGTATCGAAGGGATACTGTCCTGCAACATCCGGATAGGGCTCAACTACATAGTTGGCTGCCGGCTTGGTCCAGTCGACGACAGGATTTGCCTCGAGATTCTTGGTGCTGGTGCAAAGTCCCATAACAGGTGTGCTGGTCTTGGCACGGTTACGGATCATATTCACGAGATCCCTTGCCATATCGAGGTCGTTATCAGCAATTGCGCATTCAGCTCTCCAGAGGAGGATGCTGGCATAGCGTAATGTCCTGAAGTTCTTGCCATTGTAGAAGCCGCTACCATTCTGGTTAAGAGCCTGTTCTGCCTTGGTGTGCATAAAGAGCTTTGACATGTATGGGCCGCCGTTGTTCTGTTCACGGATCCAGTCGTTTCCGGGGTGGATGCCCCAGCCAAGGAAGTCGACGCCGCGACGTGCAATAATATGGTCGACGCGTGGGTCGAGAGGATGATCGGTCGGTGTGAAATCGACATTGCTGCCTTTGCCCATATCGCTGGCAAGAGGATCACGCAGAGCGGGATCAAGGACCGGAAGCCCTTCAGTTGTTGTCTGATAAGCCTCAAAGAGGTTCTGTGAAGGCTGATAGAATCCCCAGCCGCCGCAGCTGGCCGGACCTTTCTGGTGGAAGTTGCAGCCTGAACCGTGTACAGCTGAATGAGCTGTCGCAGTTGTAGTGCACTGAAGTTCGAAGATCGATTCAACGTTGTTCTCGTGAGTCATGTCGAAGTTCCATGAAAACTCGGGAGCAAGTGAAAAGACACCGCTGGCAATAATATCATCGAGAAGAGGTTTGGCAGCAGTATACTCTTTCTGGTACATGTGAGCCTGTGCTTTGAATGCCATGGCAGTATACTTGTTTGCACGACCTTTTTCACCGAGATGCTTTTCAGTCGAAAGGTTGTCTATTGCAAACTGCAGATCGGCTTCGATCTGATCCCATCCGGCATCGGTGTTGGGAACTTCCTGGGGAGTGATGTCTCCAAGTTCTTCCTGTGTCTTGATGTAAGGGATCTTTTCGAAGATCTTGTTGGCCTGCATGTGGAACCAGGCCCTGAGGAATTTGGCTTCACCCTCTATCACCTTGGCCCTTGCTTCCGGGATCTTGTCGCCAGTACCGGCCTGTGTCATCCACAGGAACTGCAGGGTAACATTGGCACGTGCAACTCCGTCGTAGCAGAGTGTCCATCTTTCATTCAGGTAAGGATTGTTTGGAAGAGCCTCATACCTTTCAAGAAGGTTGAAGTTGGCCTGGTCGCCGGAAGATGTTCCCTTGTAGGCATCATCAGAACAGCCGCCTGCATAGGTCCAGTCGCTGGTCATTGCACCTCCGAACATCGAACTACCATTTTGCATCCTCTCATAGGTCCCTGCAAGAAGAGCTTCAACACCTGCAGGTGTCGGCATTACAACTGCCGATCCGACTCCCGGAGGCTCCTTTGTAAGGAACTCCTCACTGCAGGAACAGATCATCAGCAAGCTTCCGAAAAGTATCGCGATTGTTAATAGTTTGGTTACTCTTTTCATATTGTTTTATTTTTATTATTCATAAAAACTACTGTTACAGGCCAAAGGAGATCCCGAAGAGGAACTGCCTTCTTGTAGGCCATGCACCTGAGTCGATACCCATATTGATAGCTGAGCTTGGTATCGCGATCTCAGGATCGAGGCCCGGATATTTGGTGATTGTAAACAGGTTGGATCCCTGGAAGTATACCTGAAGCGAGCTGAACTTGTTGTTCAGTAACCTGTTGAGGTCATAGCCAACTCTTAAGGTCTTCATACGGAGGAATGAACCATCCTCAAGGAATGCCGTCGAAGGCTCCTGGTGAGGTGTGTCGTTCGAGTAGATGATAGGCATTGTAGCGTCGGCATTGCTCTTCAGATAAGGGCTTCCCCATGATTCATAGAGTCTTCTCTTGCTCTTTCCTGATTCAAACTGGGTGTAGTCGATGAAACGACTTACATAGTTGACGATTTCGTTACCAACAGATGCATAGAGTGTTGTCATTACTGACAAACCTTTGTAGCCGAAGTTCAGGCTGAGACCTGCGGTGAAATCAGGATGAGGTGAGCCAATATAGGTACGGTCGTAGGAATTGATAACATTATCAGGAACTCCGTCGGGTCCGCTGACATCCCTGTACTTGAAGTGACCGGCTTTGTTATAGGTTCCAAATGCAGGAGCCCATTCAGCAGCTTCCTGATCGCTCTGGAAGATACCGTCTACTATGTAACCGTAAAATTCAGGGAAAGCGTGGCCTGTCTGAGTTCTGGTGTAATACTTCTCACGATAGCCTGAGCCCTGGTAGAAGTCAGTTGCAACATCGGTCAGTTTCGTAAGCTCATTCTTGTAATGCGAGAAAACGAAATCGGCGCCGTAAGAGAAATCACCATTAAGAGCTGTGTTCGAGTAACCGAGTTCAATGTCGAAACCGGTGTTCTTCATCTCACCAATGTTGATGGAAGGCCTTGTAGCGGTACCAAGAACAAGAGGCAGCTGTTTCTGATAGAGCATGTCGCTTGTCTTACGCTGCCATACGTCGAATACAAGTGTCCAGTGGTTGAGAAGGGATGCATCGATACCAACGTTGGTAGTTGTTGTGGCTTCCCATTTCACATCGGTGTTACCAAATGTCGACTGGTAAAATCCAACACTGCTGAATGTGTTGTTGCTTCCGGTCATGCCATAGCTGGCGCTTCCTTCACTGTAAGCATACTGAGTGTAGCTGTTGTAGTTACCCATACGGTCGTTACCCACAGCGCCCCAGCCTGCACGGAGCTTTAATTCATTGAGCCAGCTTTTGGTGGAAGCCATGAAAGCTTCCTCGGTCATCCTCCATCCAACAGAGAAGGCAGGGAAGATACCGTATTTTTCTGATCCAAAACGGCTTGAACCGTCACGCCTTACAACTGCCTCAACCATGTACTTGTCGGCATATGTGTAGTTTGCACGTCCGAACACCGAGAAAAGACTGTATGCGTTGTTGTCGTCAGAGTTACTTATGCCACGGAGACCAGTATTGAGAGTCATGTAATTGATGTCCTTGAAAGTGTACTGTTGCCTTCCGGCAGTGATGTAGGTGTACTCGTTGTTGTAAGCTTCTGTACCTGCAATGACCTTGATGTCGTGGTCCCCTGTGACAAGACCGTACTCAAGAGTGTTCGTCCAGGTCCAGTTCAGAGCTGTTGCGTTCGTCTTATTAAAGCTGTCGTAGGTGCCCCTTTCCGCGTGTGCCACTTCAACAAAGTCAAAGTTGCTGGTATTGTAGCCGTAATGGTTGATACCTATAAGGGATTTTGCTGAGAGTCCCTTCATGATGTTGAATTTAACAAAGGTATTACCGCTTACGTTCATCTGACGGGTATTATCCCACTGATTGGACCAGGCAAGGAAGGCCGGGTTCTGGGAGTTCCCCATGGCTGTAGGCCTTGATCCTGCGAATGTGGTACCTGATTCGTCGTAAACAGGAACTGCAGTCGGGATTCTGTATGACCATGATACAAGTGAAGATTCGGAGTTATCGCCCTGAGCACCGCGGTCAGTAGTGTACTGAATACCAACATTGGCGCCTACGTCGATCCATTTTGCAGGTGTTGCTGTTACATTACCGCGGAAACTGTACCTGTCGAAACTGGTGTGTTTGAAGATACCTTCTTCATCTGTATAGCCCAACATAAAAGCATAAGTGGCATTCTGAGTACCTCCGGCGATATCGAAGGTGTATTCCTTGTAGGCTGCATTCCTTGTCGATTCACCATAGAAATCTGTTCCGGGGCTCGTCTTGGTAATCAGGTAAGTGTCATCACCGTCTTCTGCAGCAATCTTGTTGTCGTACAACGACATGTCGGTACGGGGATCGCCGTTCATTGCAGCTGTCGGGAAAATATAATCAGGGATAACAGGACTGGCACCGTTTCCAAATTGCTGATGGCTGTAACCTGTAATACCTTTGTTTTTGGCTTCGAGCCAGAGCATGTCTGCCCATTCCTGTGTGTTAAGAAGGTCGTAGAATTTGCCGGGAGAGGTGAATCCCTGCCTTACATTCACATTCATCTGGACTTTCTGGTTTTTCTTACCGCCCTTGGTGGTTATAAGAACAACACCGTTTGCTGCCCTGGCACCGTAGATCGACTGTGCAGCAGCATCCTTAAGAATGGTGATAGTTTCAACATCGTTTGGAGAATAGGAACCTCCGGGTACACCGTCAACAACGTAAAGAGGATTGGCGTCGTTGATGGTCGTCATTCCTCGGATCCTGATCGTCGAGCCCTCCCCGGGGGTGTGCTGGTTGAGGATGGTCACACCGGCGATCTTGCCCTGAAGACGGGTGATCGGGTTGGTGGCAGCGCTCTCTGAAAGTTCAGCAGCCCCGACCTGAGACACCGATCCTGTAAGGGATTTCCTGGCCTGGGTCGAATAACCTACTACAACAATTTCATCGAGTGCCGATAACATTTCGGCAAGGACTACATCAACCGTGTTAAGTGAACCGACCGTCACATCCTGGCTTGTATAACCGATGAATGAGAACGACAGAACTGAACTTGGTCCTGCAACGGAAAGTGAATATCGTCCGTCGGCATCTGTAATAGCACCGTTAATGGTGCCTTTTTCCAGAATGTTCACACCCGGCAGAGCAGCTCCCGTATTGTCGGTAACACGGCCGGTGATCTTCTTCTGCTGCATATCGTCAGGATCAGCGCTTGCAGTAAATGCAGGAAGCGTCCCGAGCAATACCAACACTGTCAAAAGTTTCATGACAAGCCTTGAACTTGTGCGGAATGAAACAATTCGCATGATTTTTTTCGTCATACTCTTGAGAAGTTAGTTAGATTAGATAATAAAAAATTGTCCTAAGTAATATTTACTTAGTGAGTAAAAATAATGGAGTCTGAAACTCCCGCGGAATTTAATAGAAATAAAAGGAGTGCTTCATAGGCTTCATGGGTTAGGTATATAGGGTACGCCAAATATAGTCGAAACTCCTGAATTGTATTAAATATGTGAAAATTTTTTTTTGTCGGTTGATAATCAGAAGATAAGACTTTGAATGTGGTTCCATTTGCACTGAGTACGCTTGTTTTCCCCGGTAGAATAACTAATTTTCAGCTTTAATTTCATTATGACAGCACAGGTTGTTATTCTGGCCGACGGATCATTTCCGGTCCACCCGGTACCGCTTCTGTACCTCCGGAAAGCACGATACATAATCTGCTGCGACGGCAGTGCAAATTCCCTTACTTCAACCGGGCTGGAGGCGGAAGCTGTCGTAGGCGACCTCGATTCAATCGACAGGGACCTTGCTCTAAGATATTCCGACCGGCTCTTCAGAGATCCCGGACAGGAAACCAACGACCTTACCAAAGCTGTCAGTTGGTGCATTAATAATAATTATAAGGATATTGTGATCGTCGGAGCCACAGGGAAAAGAGAAGACCATACAATAGGTAATATTTCACTCCTCGCTGAATACGCAAGGGAGGTAAGTGTTATAATGGTAACCGATACCGGAACTTTTACCCCGCTCCTTATGAGTTCGTCATTGAGCTCTTTTCCAGGCCAGCAGGTCTCATTGTTTTCTGTAAGTCCCGAAACCGAAATCAGCAGCACAGGTCTGAAATATGAACTTGAACGCCTCATGCTCACGAACTGGTGGAGAGGTACACTGAATGAGGCTGCCGGCGATTCGTTTGAGATCCGGTTCAATGGAGGCCCGGTGATTGTTTATCAAAAGTTCAGAGAGTAACATTCGGACTGTGGGTCTTGCAGGTCTTGCAGGTCTTGCAGGTCTTGCAGGTCTTGCAGGTTTGGGGACTTGCACGACTTGCACGACTTGCACGACTTGCACGACCTTCCTCTTTAAATCTCCTCCTTCACCAGGTTAATAAGCTGCACCCTGCTTCTCACATTGGTCTTGATGTATATATGATGCGTATGGTCTTTCACTGTCTGAAGGCTGATAAATAGTTTTTCGGATATTTCCTTGTTGCTTAACCCGTTGCAAATTTCTTTAATGACGTCTGTTTCGCGTGGAGATATTTCGTATCTTTTACAGAATCCGGAGAAAGAATCTGCCGGAACCGTCTCCGAGGAGCCCGGAAAGGCAGGAGAAAGGGTACACCAGCTGAAGTAAACCGGAAGAAACAGGTTGCCGGCAAAAAAACCAAATATGAAAACTATCCTTACCCACTCACCCGATTCCGGGAAAAGCAGGGGAATACACTGCATCATCATTATTGTGAAAAGGACAGGGGCTATGATCTTCCTGTCGTGATCATGTATAAACATCTGTCCTTTCCATGGAAAATGAATAAGGTAGGCGGCCAGAAAGTAATGAATCAGGTTCATCACAATATAATATATACTCATTACACGACCTGCTCCGATGCCTTTATCCCCTGCAATAAACCATACCAGCAGTACCATAACTGCCAGATTGACCGAAAGAAAAACCACGATGAACCAGGTCCTGCCGGTTGAAATACCTGATAGACCTCCTGTAAACCGGATAAGCATGTACCAGGCAAATATCAGAAAGGGCAGGCCAAGAAGCATTGCAATATCGAGAAGACGCTGCAACAATTCTGCTGAAACCGACTGGCCGAGAAACAAACTTAAGGCTGCCTGACCCCATATACCGTAAAATCCGAAAGTGTAAATGAAAACCTGGAAATAGAGAAGCGGGGCAAAAAGACCGGGGCCATACCGGTCCTTCAGCCTTGTGGCCAGAATTATTCCTGCGGCAGCAGCGCCTGCTGCTGCAATAAAGAGCAGTAAGAAAACAATACGGATCATTCTATAAAGATATTCAGATTATCCGGAATGTTTATCACAATTTTCATAGTCTGAAGGAAAAGGATATTCTTATGCAGGAATTATCAGCCAAACGCTGAATTATATGGATATGATTGCTGTGATTGTCATTAATTGAGGGTTCCGGGAAAGTAGTACTACCTAAGTATTGTTCCAGACCAAAGTAGGAATCTTGAAAAGTCACTACTATAGTTTGGCTTTCATGTGAGGATGAGGGTTTAAATTTGAACTGATATTCAATTTGAACAAATTTTCGAAACTCTCAAATCAATAAGTTAAAATGGAAACGTCTAAGAATTACACACTGGTCCCGACTTTCGGGAACAGTTTCGGAACAGGATTCAGGGTCATGTCGGATAATTTTCTCAGATTGCTTCTGGTAACTCTGGTCCTTGTCATACTAACTGCTCCATTCAGCGGCAGCGGTTTCCGATTCGATCCTGAAGACCTGCCTCATGGCGCTTTCGACTGGGGTAAACTCTTCGGCAATAATCTTCAGAGCCTCTTCGCTGTCGGCGCCCTTGGCATGCTGGGGATCTTTGTCGGACTGATAGCCCTCGCCTATACTTTCCTGGCTGCCCCTGTAATCTCCTATGGCGGCGATTTTATCTTCGTGGAAGCAGTCAGAGGAAAGAAACCCGATTTTGAACTGCTTATAAAGGGATTCTGGACGAACTACTTTTATATTATACTGGCAAACCTGCTGGTTACAGCACTTGTGGTGTTGGGTTTTTTCATGCTTATAGTACCGGGAATCATAATCGCATGCAGACTGGTCTTCGTGTCATATATTGTTATGGATAAAAAGCTCGATCCTATTGAAGCTGTCGAACTCAGCTGGAAACTTACCCGGGGACACGGATGGAGGATATTCGCAATGGGCATTACTTCATTCTTTATATTCATATTCGGAATGCTGATGCTGATCGTGGGAATACTTCCTGCTATCATGTGGATCTCCAGCTCCTTTGCAACGCTCTACCAGTCAGTTCTTATCCAGAAGGAAAAACCGGCTGAGATTCAGGAAGCCGCTGCATAATAAGCCGCCCTGAAATCAGTCAGACACTTTAAGCCCGGTAAAAAATACCGGGCTTAAAGTTTTCACGGAATAAAAAATCATATTCATGATATTAAAATGATATAGAAAAGATATATATATGATATTTAATAGATATTGAAATAATATCATTTAGATATCATCTGACATGTTTTCTCACACCCTTAGGCCTTCAAGCCATCCGTCTTCTGTCCGTCGTCTTACGTCTTCCGTCAAAATTCATATTCACCATTTTCAGAAATTTCTTATATTTAAATTTCATCTCACAAAAAACTGATTACATGAAAAAGAGGACTATTATCATTGTATTATCCCTGCTGGTTGCTCTGCCGCATTCGCTTGATGCTCAGATCGGCGGGGCGCTGAAAAGCAGGCTTAACAAGGCTATTAACAAGGCTGTGGATAACAAGGCGGATTCTGTTGCAAAGGAAAAACAGGATGAGCAGGCTGCTCCCGGACGACCCGGTCTCGGCGGATTGCTCGGAGGCAAGACCGACATTCCGCACAGCGATGTTTACAACTTTACAGGCAGGATACATTCGGTGATGGAGAGCTATGACAAGAAGGATGTGACCAGATCCGACTATTTCACATACTACAATGCAAATACGGCAAACGCAGGCATCGAGATAAAAATCCAGAATCCTGACAATAAGCAGGAGTCAATACCCGCCATATTTATTTTCGACAGCGAAAACAGGGCTTTTATGATCCTGATGGAAGGGGAAGGTTCAAAGACCGGCATAATTTCAACAATACCTGACGAGTCGGAAATGGAAGCTCAGGCAAAGGATCCCGGAGGGAAGCCTGAGAAAGCTCCGACCATCACCAGGACAGGTAAAACAAAGGTTATCGCCGGCTATAAATGCGATGAATACAAGGTTGTAGAGGAGGGAGAGGAAGGTTATTCAATGATCTGGATGACCAATGATGTAAAGATAAAAGCCGACAGGAGGAACTGGGGCAAAACGGGAATGCCCAGTTATTATGGTTATCCCGGGTTTGAAAATTCCATCATGCTTGGACTTGAAGGATATGACAAGACCGGAAAGATGGAAATGAAAATGGAAACTCAGGAAATAAACGACAATTTCAGGCACACTATGTCAACTGAAGGTTACTCCTTTATTAAAATGAATTTCGGGCAGGCCGGGAAAAAATAAACTCTGCTTAATTTCTGGTTAGTTTTGCAAAACGGAGGAGAAGCTTCTTTTTACCGTGATTTTGAAAATCAACAGTTGCGGTTGTATTGGGGGCTTCTCCTTCAATCGAAACGACAGTACCGTTTCCAAATCGTTCATGACTCACGCTGTCGCCCGTTGAAAGATCGCCTGGGACACCTGAGCTTCCTTCAGAAGAAGAATATGAAGCTTTGGGCGCAGAGATCTTTTTTAATCTCGACGGGGCAGTGTACCTGACCGGATCCTTAGCGGCAGTGAGGGTTTCAGTTCCGCTTACTTTCGGGCTTTTGGAAAAAGGTTTTCCTCCGGTCTGCGGATAATCGAGAAATTTTTTATCCATCTCAAGAAGAAACCTGCTTGGACCGCTTCTTTCAAGATTGCCCCATTTGTACCTGTTGAGTGCATAGCTCAGGGTCGCCATTTTCCCGGCACGTGTCAGGGCAACATAAAAGAGCCGCCTTTCTTCTTCGATCTCCCTCGGGTTCCCTGCTGAAAGAGGCGACGGGAAAAGGGTGTCTTCCATCCCGGCAATATATACATACCTGAACTCCAGTCCTTTGGCGGAATGCATGGTCATTAGTGTAACCTTGTCGCGGTCCTCCGCCTTCTCATTGTCCTGGTCGGTAAGAAGCGATACTGTCGACATGTATGCCTCGAGTGACGCCGGCTCTCCATTGGTCTCAGCTGATTCCGTAAATATCTTTATGCCGTTGAGAAGCTCTTCAAGGTTCTCATACCTGCTCACCTCCTCCGGCGATTTACCTTCCCTTAACTCCTTTATGATCCCCGATCCCATTGCTATCTCTCGCGCCTTGGAATAGGCATCGGTGTCTGCCAGATCCTTTCGGAAAGCATTAACAATATCAAGATAGGCCCTGAGTCTTGTGACTGTTCCCTGGTTTAAGCCTGGAACTCCCTGGTGGCTTCCGGCAATAACCTGCCAGGCCGATGTTCCGGTTTCGGAGGCCAGTTCGAGTATCCTGTTCACAGTGGTGTCGCCTATCCCTCTTTTCGGATAATTGATGGTTCTTTTAAAAGCCTCTTCATCTTCGGGATTGATAACCATCCTGAAATAAGCAAGGATGTCCTTTATCTCCTTTCTCTCATAGAATGAAAGGCCGCCGTATATCTTATATGGTATGTTCTTCTTTCTCAGAGTTTCCTCAAAGATCCTCGACTGGGCATTGGTACGGTAGAGAATGGCAAAGTCGGACCAGACAAGCTGGCGGGAGTATTTTTTATCGAAGATGTCAGAGGCTATATTGAATCCTTCTTCCGTGTCGGTCATAGCCTGCATCACCTGGATATTTTCCCCGGTTTCGTTTTTTGAGAAGACTTTTTTATGGATCTGTCCTTCATTGTTCGCTATCACTGTGTTGGCAGCATTCACTATCGTCTGCGTCGACCTGTAGTTCTGCTCAAGTTTGAACAGCCTGTATTCGGGATAATCGTTCCTGAATTCCAGGATATTCTCTATTCTGGCTCCCCTGAAAGAGTAAATGCTCTGGGCATCGTCGCCCACAACACAGATGTTCCTCCGGGCCGCTGCCAGTTTTCTGACAATCAGGTACTGGCTGTAATTTGTATCCTGGTATTCGTCGACAAGGACGTAGTGGAATTTTTCCTGGTAGGCTGCAAGAACATCGGGAAAATCCCTGAAAAGTATATTGGTGTTAAGGAGCAGATCGTCAAAATCCATGGCGTTAGCTCTGAAACACCGGGCGGCATAGGTCCTGTAAATCTCATACATAAGGGGCATCCTGGCCGACTTGTCGTATTCCTGAAGTCCTGAATCGGAAGCATAAATACTGGCAGTCACAAGATTGTTCTTGGATGCTGATATTCGTGATGCAATGGCCCCAGGCTTGTAAACACTGTCGTCGAGGCTCATTTCCTTTATAATAGCGCGGATCAGGCTTTTTGAATCTGAAGAGTCGTAAATTGTGAAGTTTTGCTTGTATCCAAGCCTTGAGCCTTCAGCCCTGAGTATCCTTGCAAAAATTGAATGAAAGGTCCCCATCCATAAGAACCGGGCCACTTCAGGATCGACCAGAGCGGAGATCCTTTCCCTCATCTCGCCTGCAGCCTTGTTCGTAAACGTGAGAGCCAGTATCCTCCATGCCGGAACCTTTTGGTTAAGAAGATGAACTATCCGGTAGGTGAGAACCCTGGTTTTGCCCGATCCGGCGCCGGCGATAACAAGAGCCGGACCTTCAGTGTTTATCACTGCAAGCCTCTGAGCTTCATTTAGTTCCTCGAGGTACTTACCTGTCATCAAACGATTTGGTTACAGCTTAACGGGTTGCGCAAATTTAATAAATAGTGCTTCAGGAGGGACTGATGTTGATAACTTGGTTTCCAAACTTATCAACATTATCTTTATACTTGCAGCATGTTATAACAAAGATTCCGGTATAACGTTATCAGGTTAAACAAGGCGCCTCTCAGAACCTTTTGCATAGTTTCTGAAAAGACTCCGAAAGAAAAACAGCCAGTGCGAATAAGGTTATTTATTGCAGCCATACTGTTATCTTCCGTTGCGACAGGTCAGATCACTGCCCCGGGGATGCATTCGCTTAGGTACACAAGCTATCCTTCAGCTCCTTCCGTAAAAGATCCCATGTTCTTTTTCTGCAATTCACAGGGAACCTCATCCGCTGCGCTTAATGCCGCCAGCCCCGGAGGTGTGGGGCCATTTACATTTTCCTGGTTCAGATGGAGCGACGCCACCAGGGGATTTACAGACCCGGTGACATCACAAACCGGCGTTATGAACTCCACGGCTGCAAACCTGACGGAGGGAGGATACCGGGTGAATATCAGCAACAGTCAGGGCTACAGCACATCACTTACTGCATGGATATTCTACGACAGCTCTCCGGGAGCATCAGCCAGGCTTGCAAACAATACCTGCGACTACGTAGCGCTCGACGGCGATACTTCTTCGGTTATCAGAAGGTTCTATTACAGGGATCCGGCAAACGGCAGCAACCTGGGACTTAAAAATGAGATATCCTTCACTTGGTCATCCGACCCGGAATCGGTAATTCCTTTCCCATCCATCGAACTGAATCCGATCACCTTTACCCCGCCCCTGGAGGATGTAACCTACAGGCTCAGGGTAAGCACTCTCGGGTGCGCCACAGAAGCATCATTCTTCTATGAGTCGATCCACGTCAAAGCCGATTTCACGGTAAGCCCTGTTGAAGGGGAGGCTCCTCTCGAAGTCACTTTAACTGATAAATCAGTAAGGGCAGCCACATACCTTTGGGAATTCGGCGACGATTCAATTTCGACCGAAAAGGACCCGGGTCCCCATACTTATTATATTCCCGACGAATATTCGGTGAAACTCACGGTTGAAAGCCAGCTTCACTGCATCGATTCGATGAGATTCAATGATATAGTTGTGGAACCATCGGCTCTGGCCATCCCCAATGTGTTCACTCCCAATGAGGACGGATTAAACGACAGGTTCATGATCGACAAACGGTCCCTCAGATACGTGAGCGTTGTTGTCTTCAGCCGCGCCGGGATCAAGGTTTATGATTTTCAGGGCGAAGGCCAGATACTTAAGGAGTGGGACGGATGGGACGGAAATGTCGGAAACTCGTCAGCCAAGGCAAGCCCCGGCGTGTACTACTATATTATAAAAGCCCTCGGCTGGGACGACGTGAAATATGACAGCAAAGAGTACAGAGGGTTTGTTTACCTCTACAGATAATGCTGGCAGACGGTACGAGGCGTGCGGTACGCGGTACGCGGCAAATGGGTTCAGGCATAAGCCTTAATCCACCGTCATTGCGAGTCCCTCCTCAGCAGGACGAAACTGACTCCTTAGCCCTTTAATACTACTGTCATTGCGAGTCCCGCATTGGCGGGACGAAGTAATCTTTTGCCCCTAATGCCTTATATAGTTATCTTCCTCTTCCTTCCTTCAACCTCCCATTCTCCGGTCACCATCCCTTGTTCCGCAACATAAACTTTATTATAGCGGTCGACTGTCGGACATATGTGCCAGGGAATACAATAGAGGACATCACCTATGTTCAGTCTTTCTCCTTTTCCTGGTCTGATGACCATATGTTCCTCGTTGTGGGTAACAAATTCGTAATTATCCATTCCCAGGATTTTTATCCTGGGATGAGGCATCTCGGAAGCCACAGCTTTTGTTCCCAGATCGATGCATACCAGCCCTTCAGCCGGTTTGCTTATAACCCTTGAAAGCAAAACTGCCGCATGAAGAAACTGAAGGTCGGCAAAGGAGGAACTGTAACCATAATCCCACAGGGTTGTAGTACCCGGACTTACTTCCACTCCTTCACGGGCTGCATGAATGGGGAAAGTAGGTGTTCCGCCGGCAATAATCCTCAAACTATGTCCGTCTGACCTAAGCTCCCTTATCATAGGTTCGACAGTTCTGTAAGCTTCATCGCACATTTGCTTCCTGATCGTATAATCACTCTTATGCAAATGTCCGTCATATACATGGAGTCCCTGAGGATCAATTCCCGGCAGGCTTTTCAGACTTCTGAACAGCTGAACTGCTTTCGGCCCGGGAGCTATCCCGGTCCTGTTCATTCCATTATTTATATCAATCCATACTCTGGCAGGAATGCCAGAAGCGACTGACATTTCCGAAAGCCGGGCTGCCACCTCCTCATTATCAAGAAGACAGGAAAAGGACGATCCGGAGTATTTCTCCTGAAGCTCAAAGAACCTTCTTATATTGGGGCCCACTGGCTGATAGGCCAGCAGTATCTCATCAGGCCCGCATCCGGCTGACATCTCGGCTTCAGCAATGGTGGCGCATTTAAACCTGGTGATGCCGTGTTTGATCATCAGTCGGACGATTTCAGGCATCTTGTGAGTTTTGACATGAGACCACAACAGAGATTTATCCTTAACCGAAGCAATCATTCTTTCAATGTTTTCCACAATTCTTTCAGGATAAACCAGAAGTGCGGGAGAATTGATTTCGTCAGGATTTGATATTCTGAACCATTGATCTGAATCCTGAATCATCGTGTCAGCTTTTAAGTTCGAACACAGCTTCTATTTCCACGGCAATTCCTGAGGGGAGGAACATTCCCACTGCGCTTCTGACTCCAATGCCATTGTCAGGTCCGAATACTTCTGCCATCAGTTCGCTGAAGCCGTTTATAACTGCCGGGTGCTGCTCAAATTCCGGAGTGCTGTTAACCATCCCGAGTGTCTTCACTATCCTGCGGATCCTGTTCAGATCGCCGATATTTGCCTTTATTAATGACAGCATTGCAAGTCCGGCCTGCCTGGCTGCAAACTTTCCTTCCTCAAGTGTCAGGTTGCCTCCAACCTTTCCCTTTATAAGTGAACCGTCATTTTTGAACGGACCGGTGCCCGAGATATAAAGCAAGTTACCGCAAATCAGAACCGGTTTATACACACCCATCGGCTTTGGTGCAGGAGGCAGTTCAAGACCCAGTTCACTGATCATCTTTTCGGGATATTTTTCCATGATTTGAATATAAAGTGATTTGGTTAAAATTATTTTCTGTAAGGAAATTTAAAATTATCAATTAATTGGAAAATACCCCCTTCCCAACCTTCCCCCAAGGGGGACGGGGCCTGCAAAGCCTTTCCCCCCTGGGGGAATCGGGAAAGGGGGTCATGAAGCAACCAGTTCCCCCCTGAATATTGTTACCGCCTGTCCCGCAATCTCAACCCTGTCGCCCCTGAGGGATACCTTTAATATACCTCCGCGTGCCGATACCTGGTGCGACATGAATTCCTTCTTTCCTGTCTTTTTGTTCCAGAAAGCCGCCAGGGCGCAATGAGCCGAGCCGGTAACCGGATCTTCGTCTATTCCGACAGCGGGGGCAAAACATCTTACTGTGAAGTCAAACCGCGGATCGGAAGACGGAGCTGTTACGATAAGATCACCCCACGGAGAATTTTTCAGGGAGGCAAAGTCGGGCTTCAGACTCCTTACTTCTTCTTCACTCCCGAGAAGCACAAAAGCCCAGCCGTGTGCTGTTCTGTGAAATTCCTCAGGAGTTGCTCCAATATACCTGGCCAGTTCCTCAGGAATCTCATTCTGAACAAGTTCGTATAATGGGAAGTTCATTATTATCCATTCATCCGCCAGCCTGATTTCAAGCTTGCCCGCTAAGGATGAAAAAATGATGGTCTCATTTCTTCCAGCCATTCCGGTGGTGAACATGATGTGCGCAGAGGAAAGAGTTGCGTGTCCGCACAATGGAATTTCAGAAGAGGGGGTGAAATAGCGGATATTCCAGTTGCCGCTGTCCTTCCATATAAAGGCAGTCTCCGAAAGGTTCATCTCGGCCGCGAAGTTCTGCATCCATTCTCGGGGCATTTCCTTACCCGGGAAACATACCCCTGCCGGATTTCCCCTGAATGGTTCGGTTGTAAAAGCATCTACCTGGAATATTAATTTATTGTCTTGCATGGCATCTTGTTTATTTTCAGCATCAAAGGAATTTCATTATACATCTTTTTGATAAGGTCCGGACGACTGCTAATAAAAGCCCGCCCTGGAGTGTTGAGGGTAAAATCCCTTTGGCCTTTCGCAGTTCACCGGTAAATTTCGTGCTTTTACGGGATTTATCAGAAATTTAACGAAGAAAACTTTGTAAACTAAAATAGTTTTCTCATTTTTGCCCGTCAATTTTCAAGAATGGATTACAGGCAGAAAATACTCGAGGAAGCAGCGGAGATGTTCCGGATTTACGGGATAAGGGCAGTGACGATGGATATGCTTGCAGCGAGGATGAGCATTTCGAAAAGGACTATATATGAAGTTTTCCGCGACAAGGAAGAGCTGCTCAAAGGAGTTCTTAAATGGATGTCGGAAAAGCAGAGCGAAATTCTGATGAAATATTTCAATGAATCGGAAAATGTGATAGAGGCTGTTTTCAGAATGCTCGACAGGATGTTCGAACACTTCAGGAACATGTCGCCTGCCTTTCGCCTCGATATGAAAAGGATCAAAAGGGAGCTTGGCGACTATCACGATATGATGAAGGAGATGCCATACTTTTCAAATAATGCCGAGATTCTTAACAGGGGAATTAAAGAGGGACTTTTCAGGGATGACATAGATGTGGAACTGACAAGCCGCCTTATGCTTGATATGCTGAAGATTACGGGTGATCAGGATATGTTGCCTCATGAAAATCAGGATTTTGCAAATTGCGCCAGGGAGTTTTACATCAATTACCTTAGGGGTATATCCACACCCAAAGGTCTTGACCTGATAAACAGGTATGATTCCCTTAAGAAATCGGTTAACTAAACTGTTATAAGAAAACAGATGATTAATATTCAGCTTATGAAACCCGGATTTGAAAAATACACAAGCACGTATGTGTATGATTTTCAGCCATACGGGTTGCATCATAATATTAGATTTAAAATTAAATTAGGATGAAACGAAAAATTTTGATTGGAACTGTGTGTTTATTCATGTTGACCGGTACAGCCGTCCTGGCGCAGCCGGATACCGGAGGTCTGACACTCTCCCTTGGGGAAGCCCAGGAGTATGCCCTTGCCCACAACATGGCAGTTATTAATGCCAGAGCCGATGTGGAGGCTTCAAAAGCAGCTTTATGGGAAACTATCTCTGCCGCTCTTCCGCAGGTCAGCGTTTCAGGTACATTTGCTGACAACCTGAAGCTTATGACCACACTTCTGCCCGGTGAGTTCTTCGGCCAGCCGGGAACAAAAATACCGGTCACCTTCGGAAGCCAGTTCAATACCAGCGCATCGATGGATGCAAGTCTTCTGCTTTTCAACGCCCCGCTTTACATAGGAATCGAGACAACAAAGCTGGCTCAGAAGCTTTCACAGCAAAACCTTCAGAAATCAGAGCTGGAAACCAGGGAATCTGTCAGCCTTACATATTTTCTGATACTCGTCGCAGAGAAATCAGCCGGTCTCCTGGAGGAAAACCTGGTTAACATGAATGAACTTCTGCGGTCGACAAAGTCGATGTATTCCGCAGGTATGGCTGAAATGACTGATGTGGACCAGATGCAGATCAATGTGACTATGGTCGAAAACAACAAGAGCACCCTTGAGAGGACTATAGAACTTAATTACAATCTTCTCAGATTTCAGCTCGGAGTTCCGGCAGCCACTGAAATAAAGCTCACAGAGACTCTCGACGGGCTTACATCCATGATTAATGTTGAGTCGCTCGTATCTCAGGAATTTGATGTCAGAAAGAATATCGACTTCATGCTTGTAGAGGGTCAGGAAATGATCTCCGAGCTCAACCTCAAATCGCAGAAAGCATCTGTTCTGCCTACCCTGGCAGGATTCTACAACTATGGCAAAAACGGTATGGGCGACAAGATCAATGATCAGCAATGGTTTGACAACTCAATGATAGGTCTTAACATTTCGGTACCAATATTTGCCAGCGGCCAGAGATATTCAAAAATAAGGCAGGCCCAGATCGGACTTGAAAAAGCAAGGACCACCAGGGAAATGGTTTCTGCACAGCTTCTTATCCAGGAGAGGCAGCTGAGGTACAATCTTGTCAACGCCAACCTTCAGTACAGCAGCCAGAAAGAAAATGTCGAGGTTTCAAAAAGGGTTTACGAAAGCACATCCAACAAGTTCAAACAGGGTATGGCTTCGAGCATTGACCTGACACAGGCAAGCAACCAGCTTCTGCAGGCCGAAAGCAGTTATGTTTCAGCCCTGATGGACCTCCTGCAAAGCAAAGTCGCACTCGACAAACTTTTAAATAATTTGTAATCACGCAATAACAGACAGAATAATGAACTACTTAAGAACATTTCAGGTAATCCTTGTATCGGGGCTTGTACTTACAGCCTGTTCGCCCAACAAGACAAATGATCCGGCTGCAGCTTCTGCAACAGAAAAAGCAGCAATCCCGGTAAGGGTTGAATCCCTTACAAAAACCAAAATAGCCAGGACAATCGATTACACTGCCACTGTGCTTCCCTATGAGGAAGTCAATATGGCGCCGGCAACACCGGGAAGGATAGAAAAAATATACGTTGAAAACGGCGACAGGGTTAACAAGGGCGATCAGCTGTTCCTTATGGACCGTTCTCAGCTTTACCAGCTGAAACTGCAGCTTGCCAGCCTGGCAAAAGACCTCTCGAGGCTTGACACCCTTCTTGCTACCGGCAGCGCTAAACAGCAGCAATACGATCAGCTTAAGACTCAGTACGACGTCACAAAGACCAACGTGGATTTTATGGAAGAAAATACTCTCCTGAAGGCTCCATTCAGCGGGATTATCACCGGAAAATACTTTGAGGACGGAGAGATATACTCGGGTACACCAACAACCACAACAGGAAGATCGGCTGTTGTGACACTTATGCAGATTAATCCCCTGAAGGTTGAGGTCGCAGTATCCGAACAGTATTATCCCCAGGTAAAAAGGGGAATGAAAGCAAGCATAACAGCAGATGTCTACAAGGATGAAGTATTCACAGGAACAGTATTCCGCAAGGCCCCTACGGTAAGTTCTGTCACCAGATCCTTTATTGCCGAAATAGAGCTTGCCAACAGGAATGAGCTTCTCAAACCCGGAATGTTCGTCAGGGTAGCTATGGACATGGGAGAAGTCGAGACCTTTGTCGTCCCGGCAGCTGCCGTCCTGCTCCAGGAAGGAACAAACATCCGGTATGTGTACATCGAGGATCAGGGTGTTGCCAAACGGGTTGAGGTTACTGTCGGAAAAAGATTTGACGACCAGTTGGAGATCATATCAGACAATATATCAGAAGGAAGCAGACTTGTTACTGAAGGCCAGTCGAGGCTGATAAACGGCGACAAGCTTGAAATTGCACAGTAAGAAATCAATATAGTAGAAAAAGATGAGTATATACAGTTCATCCGTAAACAGACCGGTTACTACCATCCTGATATTCGTCGCGGTGGTTGTTATCGGACTCTATTCACTGACGCAGCTGCCAGTAGACCTTTACCCGGAAATTGAACTTCCCTTCGTGGGTGTCGTAACCACCTATCCGGGAACAAGCGCGTCGGATATCGAAACCAATATTACAAGACCGGTGGAGGATGCCCTCAACTCGGTGTCCAATCTGAAAGAGATGACTTCAACCTCAAGCGACGGACTGTCGGTGATATTTATGAATTTTGAATACGGCACAAACCTCGATGAAGCAACAAATGATATAAGAAGCAACCTGAGCTTTATTGAGAGCTATCTTCCCGAAGACTCGGAGAAGCCTACCGTTATGAAATTCAACTCAAGTATGATGCCCATTATTTTCTATGCAATCACTGCGCAGGAAAGTTACAGGGGCCTTGAGAAAATTCTTGACGAAAAAATCGTAAACCCCCTGAACAGGATCGAAGGAGTCGGATCGGTAAGCCTGGCCGGAGTGCCCGGAAGAAAGGTCTACATAGATGTTGACCCCAGAAAAATGGAAGCCTATCACCTTACCATTGAACAGATAGGAGGCATACTGGCCGCAGAAAACCTTAATATGCCCGCAGGCTACATAGAAATGGGCCAGACCGACTATCCCCTGAGAATACAGGGAGAATTCCCGGAGAGCGACATCATAAAGGACATTGTTGTAAGCAGCTATAACGGAAACAATGTCTACCTGAAGGATGTGGCCGTGGTGCGCGATACAATCCGCGAAACCAAACTCGATACAAGGGTTAACGGACGCCAGGGGATGACAATGTTTGTTCAGAAACAGTCGGGAGGAAATACTGTTAAGGTTACAAAGGATATCGAGGAAACTCTTGAGACACTGAAGAATGACCTACCTCCCGATGTGAAGATCGAAAAAATGTTCGACAGCGCTACATTTATAAAGGATTCAGTAAATAACCTCGCCGAAACCCTGCTTTATGCAGGTATCTTTGTTGTGCTTGTTGTACTGTTCTTCCTTGGACGATGGAGGGCTACTGTCATAATTATCGTCACCATCCCGATATCACTGGTGGTGGCATTCATCTACCTCTTTGTCACGGGAGAATCGGTCAACATAATCTCGCTGACATCTCTTTCGATAGCCATAGGTATGGTTGTCGACGATGCCATTGTGGTACTGGAAAACATCACCAAACACGTGGAAAGGGGAAGCAGGCCCAGGGAAGCAGCCATCTATGCAACCAATGAGGTGTGGCTTGCTGTTATCGTTTCCACCCTTACTGTTGTGGCTGTTTTCTTCCCTCTGACTTTCGTGTCGGGACTGACAGGTGTTCTCTTCAAGCAACTCGGAATGCTGGTTACTATCACAATTGTGACCTCCGTTATTGCTGCTATCACCCTTACTCCGACAATGAGCGCCCTCATGCTGAAATGGTATCCCATACGCACGGATGCACCTTTCTGGACATACGACGGGAGTATCCGCAAATGGCTCGACTCTTTTGACGGTTTCTACGAAAGGACAATCCGCTGGGTTCTTCACCATAAGAGATTCACCGTGATCCTGGCAATTGCAATATTTGCAGGGTCAATGCTGCTGTTCACTGTTATCAACACCGAGTTCTTCCCCGAGGCCGACCAGTCGCAGATAACTCTTACTGTTGAACTTCAGACAGGCACAAGAGTGGATGAAACATTGAAAACTACCGACAAGATCGACAAGATACTCCAGGCAAAGTACCCTGAAATAGAACTGCTTTCATCTTCGACAGGAGTTGATGATGAAGGAGGATTCACATCGATGTTCGGCGCCGGTGGAACTCATGTGATTACCTATTCGTTAAGCCTCGTGGATCCTGAAGACAGGGAGAAAAGCATAACTGACCTCGCAGAGGAGATGAGAGCCGATATGAAAGGTATACCGGAGATAATAGATTTTACGGTGAGCACATCGGAAAGCATGGGAACATTCGGAAGCAATACCGTGGATGTTGAAATATATGGTTACAATATCTCGGAAACCAATATAGTCGCCGAAGACGTTGCAGCAAGGATCAGAAAACTCCCCGGGGCCAAGGATGTGACTATCAGCCGCGATAAGTCAAAACCCGAACTTCAGATCATCCTCGATCAGAAAAAGATGATGTCCAACGGACTCAATACTGCCACTGTTTCAACAGCAATCAGGAACAGGGTAGGCGGTATGACCGCTACAAGATTGAGGCAGACCGGTGACGAATACGATGTAGTGGTCCGTTTCGAGGAAAAATCAAGACAGACTCTTACCGACATAGAGAATATAGGAATAACGAATCCTGCAGGTCAGATCATCAGGCTTGCAGAAATTGCCCAGATTAAGGAATACTGGTCTCCGCCAAGCATCCAGAGGCAAAGAAGGGAAAGGATAGTTACCGTTTCATTCACACCTTACAAAGAGTCTCTGACCGTCCTTCAGGCTGAAGTCCAGAAAATTATCGACGAAACCACAGTTCCTTATGGCGTAATGGTCCAGATCTCCGGAGCTATTGAGGAACAGATGGAAGCATTCATGGATATTGCTTTTCTGATCGTGGTCAGCCTTATCCTGGTTTACCTGGTTATGGCATCACAGTTCGAATCACTTAAGATGCCGCTTATAATTATGATAGCCATACCTTTCGCATTCTCGGGAGTGGCAATAGCTCTTTTCCTTACAAACACCACCCTTAGCGTAATATCTGCCATCGGCGCAGTAATGCTTATCGGTATTGTGGTGAAGAATGCCATTGTGCTTGTTGACTTTATTAACCTGATGAGGGAAAGAGGTCATGAACTCTATGAAGCAGTAGAAATATCCGGAAGATCGAGGCTCAGGCCAGTGCTTATGACCACTGCAACCACCATCCTTGGGATGCTCCCGCTTGCACTGAGCACAGGCTCAGGCTCAGAACTCTGGAAACCTATGGGGATTGCAGTTATCGGGGGACTTGTATTTTCTACACTCGTCACCCTGATTATGGTACCCGTTATTTATGTCCTCTTCGCCAGAAAAGGCGAACGTAACAGGCAACTGGCGGTTTACTCGGAAATGGATTTCCTCGACGACAGGAACGGAAATACCAGATAGTCGGAAAAGATTGAGTGATAATTAATTGCAAAAAACGTCAGAAATGAAAGCTGTGATGATAATTTTTAACCAGGCACACACCGAAAGAGTGGAGTACCTGTTTGACAAGCTCGGAATAAAAGGCTATTCACTCTGGGAAGATGTACAGGGAAGAGGCAGCAATACCGGAGTCCCGCACCTGGGAACCCATGCATGGCCCGAAATCAACAAGATCGCGATGGCCGTTATGAACGACGACCTTGTTGAAAATGTTCTTTCAGCAGTAAGGAAAATCGATTCCATTAATGAAGAGGTAGGAATCCGCGCCTTCGTCTGGGATATAAAACAGGAAGTTTAAATAACCTGAAGTGCCCGTTAAGAAATAACGGCACCAACGGAACCACAGAAAAGAGGTTGATCTCACTTAAGGAGACAACCTCTTTTTGCTAAAGATACCCCGGATTACAGGGGATAGATTAATAAATTAGAATTATTGTTTGTATACCCCATTTGAAACAGGGGGGTAACGAAAAAAATGATAATAATTACATAAAATTATTAAAAATTAAGGGGGTGTTTCCGAAAAATTGATATTTTTATGCAGAATTTCGTTATCATTTAATAAAAATCTGCCATGGGAAGACTGAAATTTTTGACCGGAACTGCATTTCTGCTGCTGATTACAAACTCTTTAGCCGTGAAGGTAAATGCCCAGGAAGATTCAGGCGGTAAATTCAGTGTCAATGCCGACCTTTTCAGCAGTTATGTCTGGAGAGGGTCAAAACTCGGAAATGGTCCGGCGTTTCAGCCTTCAGTAAGTTTCGGGAGCGGAGGACTGACAGCAGGAGTGTGGGGTTCCTTTGACGCCGGAGGCTATATGGAGGCTGATCCCTATATTTCCTTTTCATTCCCATTCGGACTGAGCCTGGGGCTTACGGACTACTACATGCCCGACCTTTCACTTTTCGATATATCCGGGGAAACGGGGAGTCACGGACTGGAACTTAATTTTTGTTTTGAGAAGGGAAACTTCTCGTTGAGCGCAAACTGCATTGTCAACGAAGCCGGGGGCGCAGGATCGGAGGGAGGCGACCTTTACTTCCAGGCAGGATATGCCTTTAAAAACATCAGTGTTTTTGCAGGAGCGGGCGACGGCTGGCATACCACCGACGGGGAATTCAACCTGTGCAACCTGGGACTGGAAGTATTGAAGGAGATTCAGGTGACCGACAGGTTCTCAATTCCGGTAACAGGGCAGATCGTGGTCAATCCGGAAAGTGAAAAGCTGTTCGTGGTGGCAGGGATATCCTTCTGAAAAGGGCGGATAAAGAAAAACCCGGTCAGATGACCGGGTTCTACCATATTGTTTATTATTATTCTTCCTCTTCTTCTTCTGAGTAAGCCTTGATAACCGACTCCTGAACTTCGGAAGGTACCTGAGCATATTCTGAAAACTTCATGGTATACATTGCACGCCCTCCTGTAATGGAGCTGAGAGCTGTCGAGTACTTGTTCATCTCGGCCAGCGGCACTCTTGCCTTGATAACTTCAAGCCTCTTGTGGCTCGACATTCCGATTACCATCCCGCGCCTGCCCTGAAGGTCACTGATCACATCACCCATCCTGTCGGAAGGAACCATGATCTCAACGTCGTAAATGGGCTCAAGGATCTTTGGCCCGGCATTCTTGAAGGCTGTGCTGAATGCATTTCTCCCTGCAAGCCTGAAGGAAATTTCGTTGGAGTCGACAGGGTGCATTTTGCCATCATAAACATATACCCGGATATCACGGGCATATGAACCAGTCAATGGGCCAATTTCCATTTTCTCCATTATACCCTTGAGAATTGCAGGCATAAACCTTGCGTCGATCGATCCTCCGACTATACAGTTGACATAGATAAGCTTGCCGCCCCAGTCGAGGTCGATCTCGTCCTTGGCTCTTATGGAAAGCTTTATTTCCTTGTTGCCGAATTTCATCATCGTTAGTTCAGGGCTTCCCTCAGTGTAAGGTTCAATAATAAGATGAACCTCTCCGAACTGACCTGCTCCGCCCGACTGTTTCTTATGACGGTAATCTGCCTGAGCAGCTTTGGTGATCGTCTCACGGTAAGGTATCCTGGGCGGATTGAAATTGGTCGGTATCTTGTAAATGTTGTCAAGGTGCCATTTCATAATATTAAGATGGTATTCACCCTGGCCATGAACTATAATCTGTTTCAGCTCCTTTGAATATTCAATCTTTATGGTCGGATCTTCGAGATGAATTTTGTTGAGAGCTTCCCCAAGTTTCTCATCATCACTTTCACTCTGAGCCTTGATTGCCGTACGGTATTTTGGTTCTGGGAATGGGACACCCTTGTAGGTCCAGTCGTTACCCGGAGCATTGAGAGTGTGGTCGGTCTTTGTATTCTTAAGTTTTACAAAGGCGCCAATGTCGCCGGTATGAAGCTCAGGAACCCTTGTCCTGTTTTTACCTGCGCATACATAAAGCTGCGACAGCCGCTCCTTCACTCCGTTTGATGTATTTACCACGTCGAGGTTTTCTGTTATCTTTCCGGAATAAACCCTGAAATAGTTGATTTCACCGATGTGTTCCTCTATCGACGACTTGAAGACGTAAACGGATGCCGGACCGGCAGGATCGGCCTTTATTTCCGATTCCTTGTTGTTTACAGGTGCAGGCATGTCGCTTATGGATGGAGCTTCACTGAGTATGAATTCCATCAGCCGGTCAACTCCCATATTGTTTTTGGCCGAAATGCAGAAAACAGGGAACAGGTTCCTTGTGAGAAGTCCCCTGGCTATTCCTTTTTTGATTTCTTCTTCGGAAAGAGAATCGTTGGTGAAAAAAAGCTCCATAAGTGATTCATCGCTTTCGGCAGCTTTTTCAACCAGCGCAGAATGAAGCTCTTCGGCTTTTGAGGACTGGTCGGCGGGAATATCAAGCACTTTTGCAACACCGCCCTCCTTCGGGTACTGCAGCATCTTCATCTTAAGCACGTCGATTACTGAATTGAATCCGACACCTTCGTTTACAGGATACTGAATAACAACCACATTGTTGCCAAAGCGGTCCTTCATCATCTCAATCGACTTTTCAAAATTGGCCTTTTCATGATCGAGACCGTTGACTGCAATTATAAGAGGCTTATGCAGATTCTCGGCATGACGGAAATGGATTTCCGATCCTACCTCAACACCGTTCTGAACATTGATGGTAAGCACGGCACAGTCGCTGGCATAAAGTGAGGATATAACACCGCCACTGAAATCATCGAGACCCGGAGTATCGAGTATATTAATTTTCCTGTTCTGGTATTCCGTATACATAACGGTTGAAAAAACAGAGTTCCCGTTCTCGTGCTCAATGGGACGATAGTCGGAAACAGTGTTTTTGTTTTCAATAGCGCCTCTTCTTTCGATTACTCCTCCATTGAAGAGCATGGCCTCGGCAAGGATAGTCTTGCCCGATCCTGAGTTGCCGATGATCGCAATGCCCTTGATCTGGTCTGTCTGATAGGTTTTCATGTCTGGCTGTATGTTTATTATATTATTATATATTCCTGATTTAGAGTGGGCAAAAATAATAAATTTTTAAAAACCGATTAAGAGAGTGTACATAATTAAGAAATATTTATTTTCTTTGCAGCAGTTTTTTGAAATGCAGGAGTACCGGTTTTTCTTTCAAGGTAAGTTTACAAAATGAGTATTCTAAGCGGAAAGGTCGGGAAGGAACCTGTTAATAACTTACATATTTAAGTAAGATATTTCATTTTAGAAGACGTTTGAGATGCCGGTTAATCATGATAACCAGCAGATACAGATGTGTATTATGCACCTGATGAAAAAAAGATGATGCTTGTTTGTTAATTATTAAATAAAAACAATACCTTTGCGAACCAATTTTTCAAAGGATTTTAATGTAAAAACAGTACTATATTATGCCGACAATTCAGCAGTTAGTAAGAAAAGGCAGGAAGCAACTGATATATAAAAGCAAGGCTCCTGCTCTGGATTCTTGTCCCCAGAGGAGGGGCGTCTGCGTGCGTGTTTACACCACCACCCCCAAGAAACCTAACTCAGCAATGAGGAAGGTGGCCAGGGTAAAGCTTACCAATCAGAAAGAGGTCAATGCTTATATTCCGGGTGAAGGACATAACCTTCAGGAGCACTCCATTGTTCTTATAAGAGGCGGCAGAGTGAAGGATCTTCCGGGGGTGCGTTATCACCTCGTACGTGGAGCACTCGACACATCAGGCGTGAATGGCCGTACGCAGAGAAGGTCAAAGTATGGTGCAAAAAGGCCTAAGAAATAACACTTAAATAACAAGATCATGAGAAAATCAAAACCAAAGAAGCGGATCATGTTACCTGATCCCAAATACAACGATCCATACGTTACAAGGTTTGTGAACAATCTTATGTATAGTGGTAAAAAGAATCTTGCTTTTAAAATCTTCTATGATTCTCTCGACATAATAGCCGATAAATTCAAGAGTGAAGGAAAAACACCGCTTGAGATATTCAAGCAGGCCCTCGAGAATGTCACACCCCAGGTTGAGGTAAAAGCTCGCAGGGTCGGTGGTGCAACATTCCAGGTTCCGATGGAGATACGCTCCGACAGGAAAGTAAGCATCAGCATGAAGAACATGATCTCATTCGCCCGCAAGAGAACCGGTCATTCCATGGCCGAGAGGCTCGCTGCTGAGCTGATGGCGGCTTACAAACTCGAGGGCGGCGCTTACAAGAAAAAAGAGGATACTCACAGAATGGCCGAGGCCAACAAAGCCTTCGCCCATTTCAGATTTTAATTGATTAACAGGGAAGAGCGGAAACAGATGAACCCCAACCTGAAATATACCAGAAACATCGGAATAATGGCCCATATTGATGCCGGTAAGACTACCACTACAGAACGTATTCTGTATTATACCGGCAGAACCCACAGGATGGGAGAGGTCCATGACGGGAATGCCCAGATGGACTGGATGATCCAGGAACAGGAAAGGGGAATCACAATTACCTCAGCCGCCACAACGGCTTTCTGGAAATACAGAGATGAGGACTACAAAGTAAATATTATAGACACTCCGGGCCACGTTGACTTCACTGTCGAAGTAGAACGTTCCCTGAGAGTGCTCGACGGCGCTGTCGCCGTATTCTGTGCAGTGGGCGGCGTTGAACCTCAGTCCGAGACTGTGTGGAGACAGGCAAATAAATACAGCGTACCCCGGATAGCCTTCATAAACAAAATGGACCGCACAGGAGCTGATTTCCTGAGCGTGGTTCATGAGATTGATGAAAAGCTGGGAGCAAATCCAATACCGGTTCAGATACCTATCGGATCGGAAGAAAATTTCAGAGGAGTTGTCGACCTGATCAGAATGAAGGCAATAATCTGGTACAATTCTGATGCCACCGGAACTACATTTGAAATTGAAGACGTCCCTGCAGATATGCTCGCCGAAGCAGGGGAATGGAGGGCAAAACTTATAGAAGCTGTTGCCAGCGTAGATGATACACTGCTTGCAAGGTATATTGAAGACCACGATTCAATTACTGATGACGAAATAACCGAAGCCCTCAGAGAATCAACTGTGCGCGGTCTGGCTGTCCCGGTGCTTTGCGGATCGGCATTCAAAAACAAGGGTATACAGAGCCTTCTGAATGCTGTTGTAGCTTTCCTTCCTTCACCGGTCGATATCGGTCCGGTTAAGGGAACTGACCCGCGTAATGACAGCGAGGTTATCAGAGAACCTGATGACGAGGCTCCTCTTTCAGCACTTGCCTTCAAGATTGCCACCGATCCCTTCGTTGGAAGACTGGTGTTCCTGAGAATTTATTCCGGTGTGATGAATGCCGGAGATACTGTTCTCAATACCCGGACAGGCAAGAGGGAAAGAATAAACAGGCTCTTTGAAATGCATGCCAACAAGCAGAACCCGAAAGATAAGGTTAGCGCCGGTGACATTTGTGCCGGAGTTGGTTTCAAGGACCTGAAGACCGGCGACACACTGTGCGCAATCAACAAACCGGTTATTCTTGAATCGATGGAATTTCCCGAACCAGTTATCGGCGTTGCAGTTGAACCAAAAACACAGGCCGATGTCGACAAGCTTTCAATAGCGCTCAATAAACTGGCTGAGGAGGATCCGACTTTTCAGGTAAGAATAGATCCCGACAGCGGACAAACTATTATTAACGGAATGGGAGAACTTCACCTGGAAATACTTATCGACCGGCTTAAGCGCGAATTCAAGGTCGAATGTAACCAGGGAATGCCTCAGGTAGCCTATAAGGAGGCTATCACCACCTCCGCAGAATTCAGGGAAGTCTTCAGAAAACAAACCGGGGGAAGAGGCAAGTTCGCAGATATCCATGCAACTTTGATGCCGGCTGAGAACGGAACAAGAGGACTTGAATTTGTAAATGAAATAAAAGGAGGAAATATACCGAAGGAATTCATTCCGTCGGTCGAAAAGGGATTCCGCGAGGCTATGGCGAACGGACCCCTGGCAGGATTCCCTCTGGAAAATCTTAAAGTGATACTGAGAGACGGTTCATACCATCCGGTCGATTCAGACTCTCTCTCGTTTGAAATAGCCGCCAAACAGGCTTTCAGGAAGTATGCGGGGAAATGCAACCCGGTGATCCTCGAGCCTATTATGTCGACAGAGGTTATCACACCCGAAGAATATGTGGGAGATGTGATAAGCGATTTCAACAGGAGAAGAGGAAAGGTGGAAGGTATGGAATCGAAAGCAGGAGCAAGGGTAGTTAAAGCTAAAGTACCTCTGGCAGAGAAATTTGGTTATGTCACCGTGCTGCGTACCCTTACTTCCGGAAGAGCAACTTCCACAATGGAGTTCTCTCATTACGAGGAAGTGCCTGCAGAAATAGCAAAGCGTATTGTAGAAATAACCAAAGGAAAAATTCTTTAAAGAAATGAGTCAGAAAATCCGTATCAAACTGAAATCTTATGATCACAACCTGGTGGACAAGTCCGCCGAGAAGATCGTTAAGACAGTGAAGTCGACCGGTGCTGTTGTGAGCGGCCCAATTCCGCTTCCTACACATAAAAAGATCTATACCGTCCTTCGTTCTCCCTTTGTGAACAAAAAGGCCAGGGAGCAGTTCCAGCTTTCAAGCTACAAAAGACTGCTCGACATATACAGCTCAACTCCCAAGACAATTGATGCTCTTATGAAACTTGAGCTTCCCAGCGGGGTTGAAGTAGAAATAAAAGTGTGAAACCAGTAAAGAATAATAGAGATGCAGGGATTAATAGGAAAAAAGATAGGAATGACTTCCGTCTTCGATGAAGCCGGAAAGAATATTCCTTGCACTGTGCTCCAGGCAGGCCCGTGCGTGGTTACACAGATAAAGACTAAGGAAAAGGACGGGTATTTCGCTGTTCAGCTGGGTTTCGACGAAAAAAAGGAAAAACATACAACGAAAGCTGAACTCGGCCATTTCAAAAAAGTCGGAACAAGCCCGAAAAGGAAACTCGTCGAGTTCGACGGATTCGATGAAGGACAGTTTAAAGAGGGCGAAGTTCTCACTGCCGGACTTTTCGACAACCAAAACTGGGTAGACGTCCGCGGATGGTCAAAAGGAAAAGGATTCCAGGGCGTGGTAAGACGTCACGGTTTCGGAGGAGTCGGCGGTCAGACACACGGACAGCATAACAGGGGCAGGGCACCAGGTTCACTGGGCGCATCATCGTTTCCCTCAAGAGTACTTCCCGGCATGAGAATGGCAGGCCGTATGGGCGGCGCCAAAGTATTCGCCGAAAGCAAAAAAGTGATCAGGATAATGCCTGAAAACAATATATTAATAGTAAAGGGATCAGTTCCGGGTCCTAAAGGTGGTTACGTAATAATTACAAAATAATGGAATTAGCGATTCTTAATACCGAAGGCAAGGAGACCGGAAGGAAAGTCGTTCTTAACGACTCGATTTTCGGCATTAGACCTAATGACCACGCTATTTATCTGGATACAAAACAATTTCTTGCCAATCAGAGGCAGGGAACACACAAATCCAAACATCGTGGTGAAGTCGCCGGCAGTACCAGGAAGATCAAGAAACAGAAGGGAACAGGTACTGCAAGGGCAGGAAGCCTTAAGAGTCCTTTGTTTCGCGGAGGAGGCAGAATTTTCGGCCCCGAACCAAGATTCTATGGCTTCAAGCTTAACAAAAAACTTAAGCAGCTTGCCAGAAAATCAGCACTTTCCTACAAGGCAACTGCAAATAAAATTATAGTCCTGGAAGACTTCTCATTTGAAGCACCAAAGACAAAGCAAATGATCAGTCTGAACAATAACCTGAATATCGGCAATAAAAATTCACTTATTGTTTTACCGGAACAAAATAATAACATATATTTGTCATCCCGAAATGTACAAGGGGTTGAAGTTGTAACTGCTCAAGAATTAAGTACTTACAATATTATGAAGGCTTCAACGCTGGTACTTGTGGAGAGTGCAATTGACGTTTTGCAGGCAACTTTTGAAAACATGTAATATTTAAGTGATGAATATTCTGCTTAAACCAATAGTGACAGAAAAAATGACGAAAGACGGCGATAAATTCAATCGCTACGGCTTCGTCGTTGACAAGTCGGCTAACAAGATACAGATCAGAAAGGCGGTTGAAGAGCTTTACGGAGTCACGGTAGAGTCGGTGAATACGATCAGATCCGGTCGTAAAGTCAAGACCAGGAACACCAAATCAGGTCTGCTTGTGGGCAAGACGGCAGCTGTTAAAAAAGCTGTGGTCACCCTGGCTGAAGGGAACAAAATAGATTTCTATAGCAACATTTAGCAACCAGTATGGCAGTCAGAAAATTAAAACCTGTTACACCAGGTCAGCGACACAAGATCATCAGCGCCTTTGATTCAATAACAAAGGACGCGCCGGAGAAATCCTTGCTCCGACCGCTAAGAAAATCGGGAGGAAGGAATGTTAACGGCAGAAGGACTATGAGGTACATCGGAGGCGGTCATAAACAGATGTACAGAGTCATCGATTTCCTCAGGGAAAAAGATGGCATGCATGCAACAGTGAAGGCAATTGAATACGACCCCAACAGATCGTCGAGAATTGCCCTCGTTGTTTATGAGGATGGAGAGAAAAGGTATATTGTTGCTCCCAACGGACTTAAGGTCGGACAGACTATAGTATCAGGTAAGGATGCTGCTCCGGAAATAGGAAATACATTGTTTCTGAACGACATCCCGCTCGGAACCGTTGTTCACAACATAGAAATGAAACCCGGAAAAGGCGGCGCCATTGCCAGAAGTGCTGGTACTTTCGCTCAGCTCTCTGCAAGGGAAGGCAAGTATGCCATTATAAAACTCCCTTCAGGTGAAACAAGAATGGTTCTGACATCATGCCGCGCAACAATTGGAACTGTGTCGAACTCCGATCACAACCTCGAGAAATCGGGCAAAGCCGGCCGTTCTCGCTGGCAGGGAAGACGCCCGAGAGTAAGAGGTGTTGTGATGAACCCGGTCGATCACCCTATGGGAGGTGGTGAAGGAAGGGCTTCGGGAGGTCACCCGCGATCGCGCAGAGGCATTCCGGCCAAAGGTTTCAAAACCCGCGACAGGAAGAAATATTCTGCAAAGCATATTATTGAAAGAAGGAAAAAATAACTGATATACTATGAGCAGATCAATAAAGAAGGGTCCTTTCATTGAGTTCAAAATGGAAAAAAGGGTCCTTGACATGAACAAGACACAGAAGAAGTCGGTCCTCAAGACATGGTCGAGAAGATCGGTGATCTCGCCCGATTTTGTCGGACATACCATAGCAGTTCACAACGGAAATAAATTCATCCCTGTTTACATTACGGAAAACATGGTGGGACATAAACTCGGAGAGTTTGCTCCCACACGTACCTTCAGGGGTCACTCGGGCAATAAGTAATGCAAACTGAAAAACATTGAGAAATGGGTGCAAGAAAAAGAATCAGCGCAGAGAAGAGAAAAGAAGCTGCAAAAGAGAGGTACCAGGCGGTTCTCAGAAACTGTCCTACCTCACCCCGTAAAATGAGGCTGCTTACCGGGCTTATTAGCGGAATGGAAGTGAACAGAGCTCTCGACGTCCTGAAATTCAGTTCTCAGGAAGCTTCCAGAAGCCTTGAAAAACTCCTGCTTTCAGCAATAGCTAACTGGCAGGCAAAGAACGAGGGTGCCAGAATAGAGGAAAGCAACCTGTACGTAAGCAATATCAACGTCGACGGCGGCCGTGCAATGAAAAGACTCCAGACCGCTCCCCAGGGCAGAGCTTACAGGATCAGAAAAAGATCAAACCATGTGACACTGGTGCTCGATAGTATTAACAAGGAAGGTGAAACTGCATCAAAATAATCCAGATGGGACAAAAAGCAAATCCGATAGGTAACAGATTAGGCATCATCAAAGGATGGGATTCAAACTGGTATGGAGGAAAAGATTTTTCCGGAAAACTGGTGGAAGACACCAAGATAAGAGAATATCTGAATGCCAGGCTTGCAAAGGCAAGCATCTCAAAGATAATTATTGAGAGAACCCTCAAGCTTATTACAGTAACCGTTAACACCGCACGACCGGGTATTATTATCGGCAAAGGCGGACAGGAGGTTGACAAGCTGAAGGAAGAACTCAAGAAGATAACCAGGAAAGAGGTTCAGATCAACATCTTTGAGGTTAAAAGGCCCGAGCTCGACGCCAATATCGTTGCAAACAACGTAGCCCGCCAGCTGGAAGGAAAGATTTCGTACCGCAGGGCAATAAAAATGTCGATCGCCTCCACCATGAGAATGGGAGCAGAAGGTATTAAAGTGGTGATTTCAGGTCGTCTGGGAGGAGCCGAAATGGCAAGAACCGAAACCTACAAGGAGGGAAGAATTCCCCTTCACACTCTTCGCGCCGATATAGATTATGCACTTGGCGAAGCCCATACAAAGGTAGGCCTGATCGGTATCAAGGTCTGGATATGCAACGGAGAAGTCTACGGAAAAAGAGACCTCAGTCCCAATATCGGAGCAAGGAATGCCAAAAGCAAAACGCTTAAAAGGAAAGCAAAGAAGTAAGCTTCAGTGAGTAGAAAATTTTAAAAGATATTTGAGCCATGTTACAACCGAAAAGGACCAAATACAGAAGAGCGCAGAAAGGAAGAATGAAGGGAACAGCCCAGAGAGGCAGTCAGCTTGCTTTCGGATCTTTTGGCATCAAGGCACTTGAACAGTGCTGGATTACGGGAAGGCAGCTCGAAGCCGCCCGCCAGGCTGTCACACGTCATATGAAACGTGAAGGCCAGATATGGATCAGGGTATTTCCCGACAAACCCATTACCAAGAAACCTGCAGAAGTTCGTATGGGTAAAGGAAAAGGATCACCCGAAGGATTTGTTGTGCCCGTTACACCCGGACGAATTCTTATAGAGGCCGAGGGAGTGCCATTCGATGTCGCAAAAGAAGCCCTCAGGCTTGGAGCACAGAAGCTCCCGATAACAACAAAATTCATTGTCAGGACCGATTACGTACAGGAATAAAATACGGAGAAAGAGATGAAAATTTCAGAAATAAGGGAATTAAGCACACCGGATCTTATTGAAAGAATAGATACCGAGAAAACCATGCTTGTCCGCATGAAGCTTAATCATGCAATTACACCCCTGGACAATCCTCAGAAGATGAAAGAGGTAAAGCTTACCATTTCCCGCCTTCTCACGGAACTCCGTTCAAGGGAACTTAATGAAAAATCGAAAATCTAGTCAGGCAATGGAAAGGAATAACAGAAAGGAACGTACCGGTGTTGTTGTCAGCAACAAGATGGACAAGTCGATAGTGGTGGCCATCAAAAGGAAAGTAAAACATCCGATTTATGGCAAGTTCGTAAACAGGACAAAGAAGCTGATGGCTCACGATGAAGAAAATACGTGCAACATCGGTGATACGGTCCGGATATCCGAGACCAGACCGTTGAGCAAGAATAAGACATGGAGATTGGTTGAAGTAATTGAAAGAGCGAAGTAGTCATGATACAACAGGAAACCAGGTTAACAGTAGCCGATAACTCCGGAGCAAAAGAAGTTTTGTGCATCCGGGTACTCGGCGGCAGCAAAAAGAGATATGCCTCCGTTGGAGATACCATCGTTGTCAGCGTTAAAAGCGCCCTCCCTTCAGGCGAAGCAAAAAAGGGAACGGTAAGCAAAGCTGTCGTTGTAAGAACAACCAAGGAAATACGCCGTGCCGACGGATCATACATCAGATTCGACGACAATGCAGTGGTCCTTCTTAACAACCTGAACGAAGTAAGGGGTACCCGTATCTTCGGCCCGGTTGCAAGAGAACTGCGCGACAAGTATATGAAAATCGTCTCTCTTGCACCTGAAGTACTTTAATTTTTAAAAGAAGAGCAATGCAGAAGAAGTTACATATCAAAAAGGGCGATACGGTTGTTGTCATTTCAGGCGAGTCGAAAGGCCAGAAAGGACGCGTCCTTACTGTTAACAGGGACAAGGACCGTGCAATCGTCGAGGGCGTGAACACCGTTTCGAAACATACAAAACCTAACGCCAAATCACCCCAGGGCGGAATTCTCAAAAAAGAAGCCCCTATTCACATTTCGAACCTTATGATTGTTGATCCGGCTTCCGGAAAACCAACCAGGATCGGCAGAAGGCTCAATGATAAAAACAAACTAGTGCGTTATTCAAAAAAATCAGGAGAGGAGATCAAGTAATGTATACACCTGTTTTGAAAACCAAATATAAGGAAGAGATAGTCCCCGCCTTAATGAAGGAATTCAGCTACTCTACCGTTATGCAGGTCCCGAGACTGGATAAGATAGTTATTAACCAGGGAGTTGGACAGGCTATTGCCGACAAGAAACTGCTTGAAGCCAGTGTTAAGGAATTAACAGATATTGCCGGACAGAAAGCTGTTCAGACTTTTTCCTCAAAGGACATTTCGAATTTTAAGCTCAGGAAAAATATGCCTATCGGCGTAATGGTAACACTTCGCAAAGACAGGATGTATGAGTTCCTGGAAAGGCTTATAGCTGTTGCACTACCCAGGATCCGCGACTTCAAGGGCATCAGCTCCAAACTTGACGGAAGAGGAAACTATACTCTCGGAATTACCGAACAGATAATTTTCCCGGAGATCGACCTCGACAAGGTTACCAAGATCATGGGCCTGCAGATGACTTTCGTCACAACAGCTAATAGCGACGAGGAAGCTCTTTCCCTGCTGAAGCATTTCGGATTACCTTTCAAAAACACTAAAAACTGATTATATGGCTAAAGAATCAATGGTAGCCCGCGAAGTAAAACGCGCAAAACTGGCTGAAAAATACTCCGCCAAGAGAGCAAAACTGAAAGCTGAAGGAGATTATATCGGACTTAGCCGTCTGCCCAGAAACTCCAATCCGATCAGGCAGCGCAACAGGTGCAAGCTCACCGGACGTACAAGAGGTTATATGAGACAGTTCGGAATAAGCAGGATAACATTCAGGGAGATGGCATCCTTCGGTCTTATTCCGGGAGTAAAGAAAGCCAGCTGGTAATACGGAGAATGAATATTAACTATAAGAAAGAATAAAAGATGACTGATCCCATTGCAGATTTACTGACCAGAATCAGAAACGCCATTATGGCTGGTCATAAGGTTGTAGAAGCTCCGGCATCAAATCTTAAAAAGGAGATTGCCAGGATACTTTTCGAAAAAGGCTATATCCTGAGCTATAAGGTGGTTGAAGGTGAAAAAGGACAGGGTACCCTTAAGATCGCCCTGAAATACAATCCAAGGAGCAAACAGCCTGCTATAAAGAGGATTGAAAGGGCCAGTCGTCCCGGTCTCAGAAAATACAACGGAGCCGACGACCTGCCAAGGGTCCTTAACGGACTGGGGATTGCAATTATCTCCACCTCCAGAGGTCTTATGACCGACAAAGAGGCCAGAAATGAAAATGTTGGTGGTGAAGTATTATGTTACGTATACTAAATAGGAGGATATTTTAATGTCACGAATAGGAAAATTACCTGTAAACCTGCCCAAAGGAGTCAGCGTTGATATCAACGACTCCAATGTGATCAGCGTGAAAGGGCCTCTGGGAGAACTGAAGCAGAGTATCGCCAAAGACATAAAGATTGAGGTTGAGAACAATACACTCATTCTTACCAGACCTTCGGAATCGAAGACACATAAATCGCTTCATGGCCTTACCAGAGCCCTGATAGCAAACATGGTGACCGGCGTTTCGCAGGGCTTCAGAAAAGAACTTGAACTCGTGGGCGTCGGATACCGCGCGGAAGCAAAAGGACAGATGCTTGAAATGAGCCTTGGCTATTCCCACGATATAATTATGGAAGTTCCCCAGGAGGTGAAGGTGGAAACAAGAACCGAAAGAAGGAGCAACCCCATAATAACACTTACCTGTACCGACAAACAGCTCATTGGCCACGTTGCAGCCAAAATAAGGTCGCTTCGTCCGCCGGAACCCTACAAGGGCAAGGGAATCAAGTTTGTTGGGGAACAGATCAGAAGGAAAGCTGGTAAATCAGCTAGTGTATAAAACGGTTAAATAATTATTGACATGGCTTTAACCAAACTGGAAAAAAGAACCAGGATCCGAATGAGGATCCGGAAAAAGATAAGCGGCACTGCCGAAACGCCACGCGTAGCAGTATTCCGCAGCAACAAGCAGATCTATGCCCAGGTTATTGACGACAACAGCGGAGTTACTCTGCTTTCAGTCAGTTCAAGGGAAAAGGAACTGGCCGGACAAACAGGCATCAAAAAGACTGAACAGGCTAAACTTGTTGGCAAATCACTTGCCGCAAAATGTAAGGAAAAAGGCATCGGAAGTGTGGTTTTCGACAGGAGCGGTTATAAATATCACGGTAGAGTAAAATCATTGGCTGATGCAGCCCGCGAAGGCGGTCTAAAATTCTGATAATATGGGAAACGGAATAAGAAAAGTAAAAACCAGCGACCTCGAGCTCAAGGACAGGCTTGTTAGCATACAGAGAGTTACAAAGGTTACAAAAGGAGGACGCACCTTCAGTTTTTCTGCTATTGTTGTCGTGGGAAATGAAGACGGAATAGTCGGTCACGGACTGGGAAAAGCCAGTGAAGTTACCACTGCAATTTCAAAGGGCATTGAAGATGCAAAGAAAAACCTCATTAAAGTACCGGTCATTCATGGAACCATCCCTCATGAGCAGGTCGCAAAATTCGGTGGCGCCAAGGTCTTCATCAAACCTGCAACCGAAGGAACAGGAGTAAAAGCCGGAGGCGCTATGCGCGCTGTGCTCGAAAGCGTAGGCGTGAAGAACGTGCTCGCCAAATCGAAGGGCTCTTCCAATCCCCACAACCTGGTAAAGGCAACCTTCGCAGCTCTCCTTGAGATGCGCGATGCTATAGCTGTTGCCGAACACAGGGGTGTCAATCTGGAAAAAGTGTTTAACGGATAGTAAAGCAAAGCACAATGGCAAAAATTCGAATAACCCAGGTAAAAAGTAAAAACGGCAAACCCGAAAGGCAGAAGAGAACTCTCGAAGCCCTGGGAATCCATAAGCTTAACCATAGTGTTGAACATGAAGCCAGCCCCCAGATCCTGGGAATGGTTGAAAAAGTACGGCACCTGGTTAAAATTGAGAATATTTAGGATATTAACGATATTATACTAACAATAATGGATCTAAGTAACTTAAAACCTGCCAAGGGATCAGTAAAGAAAAGCAAGCGCGTTGGCCGCGGACAGGGTTCCGGAAAAGGCGGTACATCCACCAGGGGACATAAGGGAGCCAAACAGCGTTCAGGATATAAAAAGAAAATTGGCTTTGAAGGCGGACAAATGCCGCTTCAGAGACGCCTTCCTAAAGGAGGATTCAAAAATATTTCACGGGTTGAATATAAGGCTGTTAACCTTAGTACCCTGCAGTCACTTGCCGATGCCGGAAACCTTGAGAAAATCGATATCGAAACCCTCAGGGCAGCAGGGCTCGTTTCAAAAAACGACCTTGTAAAAATACTGGGCAAGGGCACCCTTGAAAGAAAACTTGAGGTCCATGCCCATTCATTCAGCAAATCAGCAGTAGAAGCAATAGAAGCTCAGAAGGGTACCGTCGTAAAACTATAAGTTCATGAGATTCGTCCAGACCATAAGAAACATTTTCAAGATCGAAGACCTCAGGGCAAGATTAATCTATACACTGGCCATCGTTGCCCTCTACAGGCTTGGCAAGTATGTAACCCTGCCTGGTATCGATCCATCACAGCTCGGAGCCCTCAAGGCACAGACCTCCCAGGGGCTGATGGGACTTCTTGATATGTTCTCGGGAGGAGCCTTTTCACAGGCATCCGTTTTTGCACTGGGTATAATGCCCTATATCTCAGCTTCAATTGTTGTCCAGCTGCTTGGAATAGTATTCCCTTATTTCCAGAAACTCCAGAAAGAGGGTGAAAGCGGAAGAAGAAAAATGAACCAGTATACAAGGTACCTCACCGTGGCTATCCTCATTCTTCAGGCTCCCACTTACCTGGTTAACCTGACTTCACAACTTCCGGCAAGCGCTTTTGTTCTTGAAAACGGATTCTTCTTTAAGCTCTCATCAACAATTATCCTCACCGCAGGCACCATGTTCGTGATGTGGCTTGGCGAAAGGATTACAGACAAGGGAATAGGAAACGGCATTTCGCTTATTATTATGATAGGTATCGTGGCACGACTGCCCCAGAACTTCATATTCGAAGCAGGAACAAGGATGAATGGAGCTGGTGGCCCGATCGGACTGATTGTCGAAATAGTAATACTTTTCGTTATAATTCTTGGTACAATCCTGCTGGTTCAGGGAACAAGAAGAGTGCCCGTTCAGTACGCCAGACGTATTGTCGGCAACAAACAGTACGGCGGAGTACGCCAGTATATTCCGCTTAAAGTGAATGCAGCCGGTGTTATGCCTATCATCTTTGCCCAGGCTATCATGATGCTTCCCATTATCATTGCCGGCTATTCAAATTCAAGCTCGGGATTTGTGGTCGCTTTTTCCAATATGTACGGATTCTGGTACAACCTGGTGACAGCTATCCTTATCATACTTTTTACTTATTTCTATACGGCCATCACAATCAATCCGGTTCAGATGGCCGAGGATATGAAGAAGAACGGAGGTTTCATTCCCGGAATCAAACCGGGAAGGAAGACGGTTGAGTTTTTCGACACAATAATGTCGAGGATCACATTACCGGGCTCCATTTTTCTCGCACTCATTGCAATTCTGCCGGCCATTGCGGTTAAATTTTCCGTAACACCTCAGTTTGCACAGTTTTTCGGCGGCACTTCCCTTTTGATTCTCGTGGGGGTGGTGCTCGATACGCTTCAGCAGATAGAGAGTCACCTGCTTATGCGTCATTACGACGGTCTTATGAAATCGGGTCGCGTAAAAGGCAGATCCGGTGCAGTAACGTCGATTTAACAAAGTTCAGCGTTCTTTGATGTTGTATTTAAAAACTGATGAAGAGATCGGATTGTTGAGGGAAAGCAATTTGCTGGTTTCAAAAACACTTGCGGAACTGGCATCCCTTATCAGACCGGGAATAACCACTCTTTATCTTGACAGTATCGCGGAGGAATATATCCGGGATAACGGCGGCATCCCCGGCTTTAAGGGATACGGCGGTTTCCCTGCCACCCTCTGCACTTCGGTCAACGAGGAGGTGGTTCATGGAATCCCTTCATCCTATGCCCTGAGAGAAGGCGACATTGTGTCGATCGATTGCGGAGTCATTCTCAACGGCTGGTACGGCGACAGCGCCTTTACGTTTGCCGTGGGAGAAATAGACGAATCAGTCAGACGCCTTATGGATTTCACAAGAGAATCACTCGAGGAAGGTGTCAAAGAAGCTATCGCAGGCAACAGGATCGGAGATGTGTCGCGGGCAGTTCAAAACCGGGCCGAAAGCGGAGGCTATTCGGTGGTAAGGGAACTGGTCGGCCATGGTATCGGGAAACGACTTCACGAACCGCCTGAAGTACCGAATTACGGGAGAAAAGGCACAGGAACAAAGATGGAAAAAGGGCTTGTTATTTGCATTGAACCGATGATCAACCTCGGAAGGAAGGAAACAATCCAGATGAGGGACGGATGGACGATAAAAACTATCGACGGCAAACCTTCGGCACACTATGAGTATGCAGTGGCTGTCGACAAAGGAAGAGCAGATGTGTTAACTACTTTTAAATTAATTGATGAGGTTTTAAATAATTTGTAATCGTATGTCGAAACAAGCATCAATCGAACAGGACGGTACTATCATCGAAGCTCTTTCAAATGCAATGTTCAGAGTGGAGCTCGAAAACGGACATGTAATAACAGCACATATATCCGGCAAGATGAGGATGCATTACATCAAGATCCTGCCGGGCGACAAGGTCAAGGTGGAAATGTCACCTTACGACCTTACAAAAGGAAGAATAACATTCAGGTACAAATAAGAAATATATTAAGATAATGAAAGTAAGAGCATCAGTCAAAAAGCGCAGCGCCGACTGCAAAATTGTAAGGCGTAAGGGGCGCCTGTATGTAATAAGCAAGAAAAATCCCAAGTATAAACAGAGACAGGGATAATTTATTTAATTTTGCAACTCATTTAAGAAAAGTAATATATGGCACGTATTGTTGGTGTTGATTTACCAAGAAACAAAAGAGGCGAAGTAGGCCTCACCTATATCTATGGAGTGGGGAGAAGCACAGCTCAGAAAGTGCTCGATGAAGCCGGAGTCGACAGGAATGCAAAGGTTTCGGACTGGACTGATGAGCAGATCAATTCAATCCGCCGGATACTTAATGAAAATTACAAACTCGAGGGAGAACTACGTTCAGAAACCCAGCTGAATATTAAGAGACTTATGGATATAGGCTGTTACCGCGGTGTCCGTCACAGACTCGGCCTGCCAGTCAGGGGACAGAGCACAAAGAACAATGCCAGAACGCGTAAAGGAAGAAAAAAGACTGTTGCTAATAAGAAAAAAGCTACTAAATAAATAGGATATGGCAAAGAAAACCGGAGCACAGAAGAAGCGGATCGTCAAGGTGGAACCGACGGGTCAGGCTCACGTGCATTCATCATTCAACAACATCATCATAAGTCTGACAAACAATTCCGGTCAGGTTATTTCATGGTCGTCAGCAGGAAAGATGGGCTTTAAGGGTTCCAAGAAGAACACGCCCTATGCAGCTCAGATGGCTTCAGAGGAATGCAGCAAGGTTGCCTATGACCTGGGCCTCAGAAAAGTCAGGGTTTATGTAAAGGGACCAGGAGCAGGCCGTGAATCAGCAATCAGGTCGATCAGCAATGCAGGTATTGAAGTGACTGAGATCGTCGATGTAACTCCGATGCCTCATAACGGATGCCGCGCACCGGGGAGAAGAAGAGTTTAATTTGTGACGCAAGAATAGTTTATTAGTTTTAAAATAATAGCACAATGGCAAGATATACCGGCCCAAAATCAAGAATTGCACGAAAATTCGGAGAACCGATCTTCGGCCCCGATAAGCATCTCGACAGGAAGAACTTTCCTCCTGGACAGCATGGTATGAACAAGAAAAGAAAAAAGACCTCGGAATACGGAATTCAGCTCAGGGAAAAACAAAAAGCCAAATATACCTACGGGGTTCTTGAAAGACAGTTTCACAAGACATTCGACAGGGCTCAGAGAGCAAAAGGCGTAACCGGTGAGGTTCTTCTTCAGCTTCTCGAAGCACGCCTCGATAACGTGGTCTACCGCCTTGGTGTAGCCCCTACAAGGGCAGCTGCACGTCAACTCGTTTCTCACAGGCATATAACTGTTAACGGTCTGGTGGTGAACATCCCTTCATTCCAGCTTAAACCTGGCGACATTATCGGAGTACGCGAAAAATCAAAATCACTGGAAACAATAGTCGATTCGCTTACTACCAGGAAATATTCAAAACTTTCATGGCTGGAGTGGGACGATGCACAAATGGCAGGTAAGTTCATGTCAGTACCTGAACGTTCTGATATTCCTGAAGACATCAGGGAACAGTTAATAGTTGAATTGTATTCGAAATAATATTTAAGAAAAGTTCTATGGCCATTTTATCATTCCAGAAGCCCGACAAAGTCATAATGCTGGAAGCCACCGAGAGGTATGGCAAGTTTGAATTCCGTCCTCTTGAACCAGGCTATGGCATTACAGTGGGTAACGCCCTGAGAAGGATATTACTGTCCTCCCTCGAAGGTTATGCAATAACCACAGTGAAAATTGAAGGCATCGACCATGAGTTTTCAACCATAACAGGTGTCATCGAGGATGTTACCGAGATCATACTTAACCTGAAACAGGTCCGCTTCAAACGTACGGTAGAAGATGTTGATCACGAAAAGGTGATGATTAAGGTCACAGGTCAGGAAGTATTCAAAGCCGGCGCTCTGAACAGCGTTCTGAGCAGTTTCGAGGTTCTTAACCCCGACCAGGTGATACTGAGGATGGAACCCGATGTAAAGCTCCAGATGGAGCTGACTATCAACAGGGGAAGGGGATATGTCCCGGCTGAGGAAAACCAGCCCGCCGACAGCGAGTTCGGCCTGATAGCGATCGACTCGATATTCACCCCCATCAGGAATGTGAAATATACCGTTGAGAACTTCCGTGTTGAACAAAAGACTGACTATGAGAAGCTTCTGCTTGAGATAGATACCGACGGATCAATCCAGCCCAAAGAAGCATTGAAGGAAGCAGCCAAAATTCTTATTTATCACTTCATGCTCTTCTCCGATGAGAAGATCACTCTCGATTCGGATGAGAAAATGGCAAACGAGGAGTTTGATGAAGAAGTGCTTCACATGCGTCAGCTCCTGAAAACCAAGCTCGTCGACCTCGACCTTTCTGTAAGGGCTCTCAACTGCCTCAAAGCAGCTGAAGTGGAGTCGCTCGGCGACCTCGTCAAGTTTAATAAGAATGATCTTCTCAAATTCAGGAATTTCGGGAAGAAATCTCTTACCGAACTCGACGAACTGCTTGAGTCAATGAGTCTGTCATTCGGAATGGATGTCAGCAAATACAAGTTAGATAAAGATTAAGTTGAAACAAGGTTAAGGAGACAGAGAAATGCGACATCAGAGAGTAATTAATCACCTTGGACGGACAAGCTCACACAGGAAATCAATGATTTCCAATATGGCTTCATCACTCATCCTTCACAAGAGGATAACGACCACCACAGCAAAGGCTAAAGTACTTAAGACATTTGTGGAACCCCTGATTACTAAATCGAAGGAAGACTCGACACACTCGAGAAGAGTCGTGTTTGGTTATCTTAAAGATAAAGAAGCAGTTGCCGAACTTTTCAGGGAGATATCACCCAAAATCGCCGACAGGCCGGGAGGTTATACCAGGATACTGAAAACCGGAAACAGGATAGGCGACAATGCAGAAATGTGCATTATAGAGCTTGTCGATTTCAATGAAGCCATGCAGGGAGGCGAAGCTGCCAAACCCAAGGCCACCAGGAGAAGAAGATCCACAAAGAAAAGCGATACGGAAAAGCCTGATGCAAAAGCCGGAAGGACAACTTCTGCCAAAGCCAGAAAGAACACCAAAGAACCGAAGGCAAAAGAGAATTCCGGATCCGACACTGACGAAAAGGAATAGCATAATAAATTTTAAAGAGAAGGGGATATGGTCATAAGCGGCATATCCCTTTTTTTATATATCTTGCACTATTGTTTAATAAAAAAATAAATTTCAATGGGACAAATAGTTAGTGTACATGCACGCGAGATTCTGGATTCCCGGGGAAATCCGACGATTGAAGTAGATGTTATTACACAGAGCGGCTATCAGGGAAGAGCAGCCGTTCCCTCAGGAGCATCGACGGGAGAGAATGAAGCCCTTGAACTGAGAGATGGCGACAAGGCACGCTACCTCGGAAAAGGAGTTCTCAAAGCCGTTCATAATGTAAACAGCGTCATAGCAGAAGAGGTTATTGGGATGGATGTTACCGACCAGGCCGGTATCGATAAAAAGATGCTCGACCTCGACGGCACAAAGACAAAAAGCACTCTCGGCGCAAACGCTATTCTCGGTGTTTCACTTGCAGTTGCAAAGGCAGCCGCATCATACCACGGATTGCCGCTATTCAGATATATTGGCGGATCAAATGCAGTCACAATCCCGGTTCCCATGATGAATATAGTAAACGGCGGTTCCCATTCCGATGCCCCCATAGCATTTCAGGAATTCATGATTAGACCGGTCGGAGCCCCCAACTTCACTGAAGGCCTCCGTATGGGAGCAGAAGTCTTCCATTCACTCAAGAAAGTCCTCAAAGGCCGCGGTTTAAGCACTGCAGTGGGTGATGAAGGCGGTTTTGCTCCAAATTTCGAAAGTACAGAGGACGCTCTTGAAACAATTCTGAAGGCCATTGAAACCGCAGGGTACAAACCAGGCTCCGACATCAAAATAGCTCTCGATTGTGCAGCATCCGAGTTCTACAAGGAAGGTATCTACAACTACGCAAAATTCGAAGGCCCGAAAGGCGCAAGGAGAACTTCCAAGGAACAGGTCGACTATCTGGAACAACTCGTTGCCAAATATCCCATCGACTCGATTGAAGACGGAATGTCGGAGAACGACTGGGACGGATGGAAAATGCTTACCGACAGACTTGGTAAGAAGATACAGATCGTTGGCGACGATCTGTTTGTTACCAATGTGGAATACCTGAAGAAGGGCATTGACACCGGCTGTGCAAACTCAATCCTTATTAAGCTTAACCAGATCGGATCAGTCACTGAAACCCTCAATGCCATTGAAATGGCTCACAGGGCAGGTTATACAACCGTTATTTCACACCGTTCGGGCGAAACCGAAGACTCTACAATAGCCGATTTTGCTGTTGCTGTAAATTCCGGACAGATCAAGACCGGTTCGTGCAGCAGGACCGACAGAATATGCAAGTACAACCAGCTTCTGAGGATAGAGGAGTCGCTTGGCGACCTTGCTGTTTACGGGTACAAAAAGTAATAAGAGATAAACTGTTTTTCCGATCCCCTGCAGCCTCCTGCTGCAGGGGATTTTTTTCTTCTCTTACCTCCGGACCTTGTTTGCATTGCCCATGGGCAAAAGTAGTATTTAAGCAACCTAATATCTTATTTAATAATTAAATACAGAGTTATTAACAATTGTTGATAACTTATGTTTATATCCCGTGTACAACAACAGATATCCTCTACATTGCCATATCATATTCTTAATATATATTTGATCTATCAGGTGAGCGATAAAAGACTGCTCAAATGATGTGGAACAGGAAAAGGCTTCTTAGCTGAAGCAAGATCAGGTTCGGTCATACCCTCGGGAATGCACATCAGGAGAGCCGAAGCCCTGGCAAATGAACTCCGGTTCAGGATACCAGGCAGATCGATGAAACCGGAAACGTTCTTTCAACGATTCAGTCACAGGGCAACAGGTGTAAACGTGCTTCGGCACGTGAATATCTGCAACTGGTACAGATCCTCCGGGAAATGACACCAGCAGCCTGAATGACACTTCGTCCCGGAAGTCCGATCGCAAGAAAGGACAAAAGGACAGCCGGAAGGTGACGCTGTAACAGGCATTACCTGAAAGCCATGGGTTGAAAATCCTGGTCTTGTATCAGGAAGCTCAGCCGGTCAGAATAACAGTAACCTGACGCCGCAAGCGGCTTCGGTTGCAAACGGTGAATGGGAACTACTCCTCGGAATGGTTCCCATTACTGTTTTATATATATCCTCATTAAAATCCTCCCTGATACCAGCCTTATTCTTAATCCCCTCTTTTACCCCACAGCCTTGCCTTTTTTTACTTCTTTTAGGTAACTTTGACTCAATTATTCCCAGATTATGCCTTATTCCGGACTGACAGATTTTATTGCCCGCCTCGACCATGCCGGTGAACTTCACCGGACAAACGCTTTTGCAGATCCTGTTCTGGAAATAGCCGAAATAACAGACCGGATAGTTAAAACCGGGGGCAAAGCGCTCCTGTTTGAAAATAACGGCACCCGTTTCCCCCTTCTGATGAATGCTTACGGTTCAGAAAAGCGGCTGTCGATGGCCCTTGGAACCAAAGATATTTCAGAGACCGGACGGGAACTTGAGAAGATCTTCAACATGCTGACCGGCTCCGGCGATTTGAATTCAAAGCGGATAAATTCGCTGCCTCACTTGCTGCGGATTGCCGGATATCTTCCTCATAGAACCCGCAGACGGGGAAAATGCCAGCAGATCATCCACAACAAACCCGACCTGTCAATTCTACCGGTACTTAAATGCTGGCCGTACGATGGCGGAAGATTCATTACACTGCCGGTGGTGCACACCTGCCATCCTGTTACGGGAAAGACAAATGCCGGAATGTACAGGATGCAGGTTTTTGGCCCCGATACCGCCGGTATGCACTGGCACAGGCATAAGACAGGAGCAAGCCATTATGAGGAATGGAAGAAGACAGGTAAAAAAATGCCTGTTTCAGTATCTCTGGGAGGTGATCCCGTGTATGCATATTGTGCAACTGCACCTCTGCCTGAAAATATAAGTGAATACATTCTTGCGGGTTTCCTCAGGAAAAGGAGGGTGAGACTCGTGAAATGCCTTACTAATGACCTTTATGTCCCGGCCGACGCAGATATTGTTATCGAAGGATATGTAGATCCGGCTGAGCCTCCCGTCAGGGAAGGTCCTTTTGGCGATCACACCGGCTTTTACAGCCTGGCCGACCTTTACCCGGTTTTTCATGTCACCTGCATCACACACTCGGCCGATGCCGTATATCCCGCCACTATCGTCGGGATACCACCCCACGAGGACGCATTGCTCGCCATGGCAACCGAGAAGATTTTCCTGTCGCCGATGAAGCTGGCCATTCAACCCGAAATAGCTGATTTTCACATGCCGGAAGCCGGAGTTGCTCATAACCTGGTTATAGTGAAAATCAACAAGAGCTTCCCCGGTCAGGGGATGAAGGTAATAAGCTCACTGTCGGGAGCCGGACAGATGATGTTCTCGAAGTACATTGTGGTGGTAAGCGGCGACGTTGACATAAGGAATTACCGGGAGCTGGCAACCCATATTTTTGAGAACACAGTGCCGGAAAGGGATTTTGTGTTTACAACGGGACCGATGGATGTTCTGGATCACTCTTCCGATAATTTTTCATTCGGAGGCAAGGCCGGAGTGGATGCGACGGTAAAACTCCCCGAAGAAAAAGGAGGGATTCAATCATCAGCAGCACCCTCGGAACAGGCCGGCAGTGACCCTGCAACCGTTCTGAATGCAACCTTCATAAAAGGATTCAGGGAGTACCTGATAGACGGAAGGAATGATCTTCTTCTTGTTGGCGCCAGCCCTTCGGAAGATCCCGGCAGTGTTCGTAAGATATGCAGGCTTCTGAAGGAGAATTATGACAAGCTGAAATACCTGTTGGTGCTTGTGGTTGACCATACAGTCGACCTGGATGATTTGTATATGGCGGCCTGGCAGGTACTTGGAAATTCCGACCCCAGGAGGGATCATTGTTTTATTGCACCCGGCTCGATCCTGATCGACGGTACCATCAAGGTTTTCCGAGAGGGCGGATTCCCACGGCAATGGCCTAACGTTGTATGTTCTGACAGGAAAACAATTGATAGTATTGACCAAAAGTGGGATTCCTTTGGATTTGACCGGTTCATTCCTTCCTTCTCACTCAAATACTCCGGGCTTACAAGAGATGGCGGGGATACCGTATCCATTTAAACCCGGAAGTGTTTCCGGTCCTGATTATAGAGTAACCTGCCGGTAACAATAATCAGCGCTTATAAAGTCAGAGAAGCTGACTTATCTTTTCAACAAGCACAGAAGGCTGAAATGGCTTTGACAGATAATCGTCAATTCCGGCTGAAAGACACTTTTCCCTGTCGCCGATCATGGCATTTGCAGTTATTGCAATAATAGGCACACGTTTTCCCGAACCGGCTTCCATCTCACGGATCTTTTCGGCTGCCATTATTCCGTCCATTACCGGCATAACGATATCCATCAGGATCAGGTCGTAGTCCGATTCCTTCAGTCTGGATAAAGCCTCGCTGCCGTTCGTGGCTGTGTCGATGCTGCTTACAAGAGGGCTGAGGGTAAGCAGCGTTATCTTCTGGTTAATAAGATTATCTTCTACCAGTAGTATCCTGGCATCCTTCATTTGCTTACGGACTCTTTCCTTTTCAACGACAGCCTGGCTTTGCTGATGGCCGGGAAGGATCTGGCCTGAAGCGGGACTGGCAAAAGGCATTCTTATATTCAGAACTGAAAAATTGTCACCCTGTTCCTGACTGTAGTTTCCTTTTTTTCTGGATATAAGCTTCGAGGCAAGCTGCCCGGACCCGCTTTCATGATCAATGAACCTGATCTTTCTGTCGGTCTGTATCCTCAGGTCTATATTGTTTACATGTTCCGACTGTTTTTCCTTCTTCACACTGATGTTTACTTTCACAGGCATTCCCGAGCCACGGGCTTCAATGGTATTGAAAATATCGAGAAGGATCTGTTTGATCACAATGGGATCGCCGCTGCATTCATATTCATTATAGTCTTTTTTACTGAAAATGAAGTCGAGGTTCGCCTTCTCCTTCTGCCTGAAAAGGTCAATTGTATTCTGTATTGTCGAGAGCATGTTGTACCTTATTGGTTTGCGTGAAATGAAGCTTGTGTTCCCTGCCGATTCCATTGTTAATTCATTAACAATAGTGGCCATGTTGTTTGTTGAGGCGACGAAGGTCTCAACCAGTTCCTTCTGTTTTTTCTGCAGTTCGGTGTTGAGAAGAAGGTCGGAGATAACTACCAGATTATTCAGCGGTTCACGTATCCTGTGAGAGAATCCAGAAATAACGTCCTCTTTTTTTTCGCTTGAAGCAGATGCTTCTTCCATCGATTCCCTGATGGCCCGGAAAAGGGCTCCGGATTTTCTGGAGACAAGTATCACCAGTGTCGCTCCTGAGATAATAAGTATCCCGGAGAGCAGACGGGCGCCGAACGACAGGAGAACAATCGAAAGGATGAGGCAGATAAGAGAGATTATTGAATAAACTTCGATCAGGTTCTTTCTCCGGGTAAATTCTTCCCGGGAATATTGAACTCTGTAATCAGCTGTACCATTACCGTTTATTTCCATTGTATTTAGTCAGGTGTATTGCAGAATTGTGAACACAAATATAATTGATGATAAATATCCATACCATGATATAACGTTACTATGCAGGAAAATCTTATTTTTGTTTTTGTGGTATAATTTTTGATCCTCGGGATATATAAACCAACGGCCAATATGAAGACGATAATCAGGGTTTTGCTGATGCTTGCGGTGATTGCTGCCGGCGGAGCCTTTTATCCGGCTGCCGGGCAGGAAAATAACGGGATGGTCGAATATACCCCCGACTTCCGGTTCAATGACGGCATTTATCTGAATTTTGACCAGGTCAAAACCAACAGTCCGATTCCGAAAGCAAAGATACTGACTTCCACAGATTACAATGACAAGGATTTTTTCAAGAATCTGCTGGAATCTGAAAAGATATATTTCTACGACGGAATGGGAGTCAGGCAGGAAATTGACAAGTCGGAGATGTGGGCATTTGCCAGGAACGGCATACTGTACGTTCAGGTGCAGGGGAATTTCAACAGGATAACTTTTATCGGAAGTATCTGCCATTTTGTGGCTGATGTGACATCTTACGACAACCGGTATTACTCTCCTTACGGTTATTATGATCCTTACATGTCATATCCCTATTACAGGTATCCTTACAGCCTCTACAGCCCATATTCCTACGGGAACTACTATTCCCCCTACGGAGGTTATTATTCTCCCTACAGAAATAATATGAGCCGAAATGAGTTGCGACAGTATCTTATTGATTTCGAGACGGGAAATGTGCTGGAATATGATGTTGAGAATACAGAACTGCTGCTTATGAAGGACCAGGAACTGTACGAGGAATACATGCATCTCGCAAGAAAAAAGAGAAAGGATTTAATGTTTGTTTATATACGTAAGTTTAACGAAAGGAATCCTCTGTATATTCCGTCAAACCAGGGACTTTAAATGAAGAAAATTTTTTTGTCGGTTCTGCTGGCAGTATTCTGCGGATTGTTGCCCGGGCAGGCGCCTTTTCCCACAAGCAGCGAAATCAGACAGTTCATGGCATCAAAGACATGTGTTGTTCTTGAAAGCGGTAACACAGTTTATAATGCCTATATCCGTAAGGCAGTTACAGAGTACTGGACCGTTACTCCTTACGAATTCATCAGTCTGAGCGATTTTGATTCAAAACGCGCCGATCCTTCCTTTTCCTTCCTGATCCTTACCGAAACACAACCTTCCAACGACAAGTCAGGATCGTCATATAATTTTTTAAACCTTCTCCAGGGGAAGAATGTCCCTGAGCTTGGAAAAATGCCTGAGATATCTGCAATTCCCCTTTCAGCCGGAGGAGAGGACGATCTGGAATACGGTTATAAACTGGGTGCAATATTGCTTTTCATGCAGAATCATGCCAGGCTTATTGCTGAAAACCCGGCTATGATAGGCCGGAGGTTCCTGAGCTATTACAACAGGTTCACCCCCGAGGTAAGGAGCAGGAAGATACTTTCAACTGAAGCAGACCTTTCTTCCGGCCTCGGCTCCATAGATAAAATTAAATCAGTCTACCCCTACGATTTCGAAATTGTTTCCGAAGATGATATTGTAAGAGCCATACGTGAAAAGGCGCCAAATACACTGATCCTTCATAAAGTGGGTCCCGGTGAGGATGCTGATGCAGGATTCTGCTACAAGATGCTTTTTGGGACCGACGATTCAGGTTTGTACTACTTCGATCAGCACAGGATAGATAAAAATAATCCCAACGGACTGCTCCCTTCGGACCTGAAGCGTTTTCTCAGACCCTGAAATGCAGCAACCACTCAGTAAAAGCGTCTTTTAGAAAAAGAATTATCATGAAAGATATAAGAGAACTGTCGGAAAGCGAAAGGAACTGGGCAATGCTTTGCCATCTGGCAGCTTTTGCCGGATATTTTTTCCCTTTCGGAGGCATACTTGGACCGCTCATCTGCTGGCTGTCTAAAAAGGATGAGTCGCAATGGGTGAACTTCAACGGGAAACAGGCCCTGAATTTCCAGCTTTCAATTCTGTTATACATGGTCCTTGCAGTTCCTCTCTGCTTCATTATTGTGGGTATTCCCATTCTGATATTCCTCGGCTTCCTCGAAGTGATATGTATTGTCATAGCAAGCGTTAAAGCATCAAAAGGCGAAGAATTCAGGTATCCTCTGAATATCCCTTTCATTCAGTAATATTTTTGTGAAGGACAAGGTTTGTCAGGTCAGAAATTTGTATATTTCTAATCTGATTAACCTGTTCCGTCATGAAGAAAGACAATAAGGAAAAGAAGACCAGGGTAGAGGTTTTCGAAAAGAAGGATCTCTATCACGACATCAAGGCTGAGAAGCATGAGAAGATGGGGAATACCGAGTACCTGAAAGAACTCAGGAACCTCGAGATCGAGCTTGTCAAGCTTCAGGAATGGGTGAAAGCCAACAGGCTCAAGGTTGTTGCTGTTTTTGAAGGCCGTGATGCTGCAGGCAAGGGTGGTGTCATAAAAACCATTGCAGGCTGCCTGAATCCAAGAATCTGTCGGATCGTAGCTCTCGGTGTACCCACGGAAAAAGAAAAGTCACAGTGGTATTTCCAGAGATATGTATCTGAGCTTCCCTCAGGAGGCGAGATAGTCCTGTTCGACAGGAGCTGGTACAACAGGGCAGGAGTTGAAAAGGTGATGGGCTTCTGCACGGACGAGGAATATGAAGAGTTCCTCCGCTCGTGCCCGGAGTTTGAGAGAATGCTTATCAGGTCGGGAATTATATTGATCAAGTACTGGTTCTCCATAAGCGACAAGGAACAGGAAAAGAGGTTCCAGGACAGGATAAAGGACCCCACAAAGCGCTGGAAGATAAGCCAGATGGATGTGGAATCGCGCGAAAAATGGGTAGAATATTCAATGGCCAAGGACAAGATGTTCTCATACACCGATACCCGCCAGTCGCCCTGGTTTGTAGTTCCGGCCGACGACAAGAGAAGAGCCAGACTGAACTGCATTGACCACCTGCTCTCGATGATCCCATATAAAGATCTTACTCAGAAATCAATCAAGCTTCCTCCCCTGAAACATGAGGTGGCCTATGTAAGACCACCTATTACCGAACAGAATTTCGTTCCGGAGAAGTATTAAGAATTGTCGTGCAGTCATGCAGTCGTGCAGTCGTGCAGTCATGGAGTCATGCAGGGACCGCAAGACCGCAAGACCGCAAGACCGCAGGACCGAAAGCCCG